>JACLAD010003237.1_pt1 | contig 39004 bp, 24 predicted proteins | sample 8027901 | NCBI WGS metagenome assembly JACLAD01 (sample SAMN15725071, study PRJNA655200) | protist metagenome | isolation source: fluorescence activated cell sorting (FACS) single amplified genomes of... | place: Spain: Blaines Bay Microbial Observatory, Mediterranean Sea | collected 2016-07-05 | reverse complement strand
ACTGTCAGCTATATGCATACCACCACCGTCATCACCAGCTTGATTATTGTCTATCTTAGTATTGTCTATCTTAGCAACAGCATCATCCATATGAATACCACCACCATCATCAGTAGCTGTATTATTCTGAATAATACTATTATCTATATTCATAATCGCATTCCTATTCGTATAACTAGCACCTACTGCAGATATTCCACCACCATTCCTAGCTTTATTATTAAATACAATAGATGAATATAAATTTAATTCACCACCGTTTTCATAAATAAATATGGACCCACCAATATAATTAGGATAATCACTATAACTACTAACATCCCCACCAACTAATTTGATATAACTTAATGTTAATGTAGCATTTTCACCATTGAGATAAAAATGACGATTTCCAGAGATAGCAGTTACGGTAACCAAATCCGTGTTTTCGTCTATCGTGGTTGATTTAGTGTTTCTTGTACCACGTATAGATACCTCTATATTATTTATAAAAACATTATTATAATTACTATTACTATCAATCGTGTCGGGATTATATAATTGACAATCGTCTGATAGTGTATAATTCTGAATCGGACCAAAAACTGATAAAAAAGTTGTGGGACAACCATCTGAATTTTTCCATTCCAACTCTGCATAAGCCGTAGAAATAAAAAATAAAAATAATAAAATTAGTTTCATATTATTTATTTTAATATCCTTTATATAGTGACTATCCTTCCGTTCTAAATCGATACTCTCTCCCTAATTTCTTTTTACACGTTGGATTCTTGCAAGAGGCATATATGGTTGCTGGTTCGTCGCATCCTCTTTTTTGAATCATTTTATCGATGTTTACCATGTTTTTGTTACATTTTGGACATTGTAATAACGTTGGTTTATCAAAAACAATTTTAAGACTTTCCTTGGGTTTCATGTCGTTTCTTCTTGCTTCCCAACGTTTTCCAAGGTCTGTTCCAACTCTCCACATGTCGTCGTCCCAATGCACGTGTTCAACGGTGGGAGTAATGTTGAGGGCTTTGGACCATGCTGCAATGTTTCTTATATGTCTCGAATATAACATTTTACTGTATTTCATTGCATACACTGCCTTTTCAACGTCTTTCGGTACCATTGTTTGTGCTATTTTTCTATATGTCTCCATGGTTACATTTATTGTTGAATTAATATATAGTCGATGTTCAATGGTCCACATATTCTTAACAAATCCATATAAATGACCATATAATAATTATTCTAAATACTGTTTGTAAAATGTCATATTGTATATCTGTGACAACAAATGTTTGGTTGGATGTAGCATATATGTATGCGTTAATACACATAATGATTTGGTACATCATAATAAAGAATCCTAGATTCCAACCGGTACATGTCCATGATATTATGTTTAAGCATATACACAATGCTATTGCGTTTACATTGACTGATTTTACGTTTTTCTTTTGATTTTGATGTACCATTTGTAATTTGACGTCAAAGTCATTTTTATATTTTTCCCAGTCGATGGGTATTCTTTTATTGTATTCTATAGAGGATAAAATGTAATAGCAGTATGTTACACATATGCCGGACCATAAAGAGGAATGTATGTCTTTTCCAAGTATGGAACATGCCGATATAATCATGGCAGGGTCTATGATAGATGCTATAAACCATCGCATGGAATTATAGCCTTCTAGATACATAATTCGTATGTGACACCAGAATCTGGATTCTTCTCTTCCCCATCCACCGTTGAACATGTTTAACAAAACCATGAAATAACCTAAAAATGGCGATACGACCGCTACGATAATCATGCTTTTGGCAAATGCACTCCATGATGGTTTCATAAGGCCTGTCAATGCTACGAAAAACATGGATTGTATTCCCCATAAAACTATCATTAATTTTTTCCAATTAAACAGTGTCAACGAAAAGTTCTTTGGAAATGTTAATGGTAAAATATAAAATATTTTGACAGTTTCTAAAGTTTCTTCGGGTTGTTGTAACAAATTCTCTTCGTCCTCCATTTATATTTAATCCAATCCATATATAGTCAAAACAAAAACTGTGGTCTATAAATCCTCAATATTACATGGTAATGTTAAATGGAAATATAAAAGTATTGCTTCTGGGCAGTGCTGGGTCAGGCAAAACTAGTATTTTGAAGAAGTATTATGGTAAACCGTATTCACCTTATCCTACAGTTGGTATAGAAGTATCATCAAATTTGGTGTATCGAAATGGTGTGAACACGGACCGATACCCTGTGCGTTTTTATGATATGGGCGGAGCGCGATATTGGTGGAGTTGGATACCTGAAAATCTGAAGAATACTGACATCGTGTTTTTATTTTATGACGTTACTAATCATAAAACGTTAGAAGAAGCTGAAGAAATACTTCAAATATTAAAGAAAAATAGAAGTCAATTTCGTATAATTTTAGTAGGTAATAAGACGGATAAAGAACGTTCAAGAGAGGTTACAATTTTTCAAGCGAATAAATTTATTAATAGATGTCGGTCAAAGGATATTTTATTGACACATATTGAAACAAACGTTTATAATATAACATCGTTTCTAAAAATTTTGCAAAAAATAATTTTAGGTGCTAAACAAATAAACACGCCTAAAGAATTTGTTCAGACAGATTTTATGGTAACATTTGACAAAAAAAAGTCTTCATGGAGTGATATCATATTCAATTGGCCATAAATCCACGGATTAAAAAAATAACAGTATATAGACCGTGTTTAATTATATAAAATGAGTCAATCACAAACCCAAACCGTCCAGCAGCAAGCCCCAGTTAAAATGACAATGAAACAAAAACGCATGGCGCGTGAAATCAAAAATTACCAAGAATCGCAAAAGACATTCTTACCATCGGCAACGTTTCGTCGCGTCGTGTCCAGTATCACCGAAGATGCCGTTGGTAAAGGTATTCGATTTAATTCTAAAAGTATTAAAGCATTGCAAACGGCAGCAGAAGACGAGATTACAACCGTTTTTCAAGGTGCTAATATTTTGGCGCATCAAGCGGGTCGTGACACTGTTACGCCTTTAGATGTTCAAACATTTCAAGTGTTGAGAAATATGTGAAGTATAAAAACTAATTAATTTATTATAAATGATTAAAATCCAAAACGATACTCCTTTTGAAACCAATATATCCATATACGGAACCAATAGACTAATAACCTCTGATATACAATGTACAAAAGAAATATCTTCTCCACCACCCTATTGTAAATGGTTCACTGAGTGGCTATACATTTTACATAATGGACCAACCTATAAATCTATTAGTTTCTGTATTGAACCATGGTCCGAATATAATATGAAAATCAAATCCAACATAGATTCATCATTGTCCATGGGATTTAATGATACATTTACCAATTGGAAAAAGCATGTCCCAGGAATATATAAATGGGATTCCAAAAACATTGAGATGAACATATCATGTAATCCATCTAGAGTTACTCTAAAAAAAAACACCAGAGGACCTTTGATAGCTGAAGATATACCATTAAATGTAGAAATAACCACTGACAACGACAGTTGGAAAGTGACACAAAAGCCTGTAACTATGGTACAATATTCACCGATGTTTAATTATAATTATTACAAACAAAGCGAATTCGTAGAATAATTGAATATAAATATACATGGTATAAATATTATTAAATATGCCAGAAGATAGACCAACATTTATGTACAACAATCAACCGGTTCGGGCTGCTGGTTTATTATTATATGTTAAAGAAAATGGTAAAATATATTATTTATTGCGTTCTGGAAAAAAACGAGATTGGTCCGACATTGGTGGCAAAACGGACAACAAAGATAAAGACATTATAAGCACTGTCGTACGTGAAACGACAGAAGAGACCAATAATAAATTATTTTCACCGTATCATACATACGAACAAGCCTATGAATTGCTTGATTTAATTTTAAGAAATGAAGAATTAAACGTTTTTTATTGTCCAAAAGCTAAGTATATTTTATTAAAAGTACACATGGATTCACGTTTAAAACTATTACCTATGAAACGATTTGGTTTAAAAGAAGAAACAGATGATTGGACTATGCAACATTATTTCAGATGGTTTGATAATGTAAAAAGACATAAATTACATCCGCGATTAAAATATCATAAACAATATAATAAAATATTTTAAACTATAAATGCTATAATTAAATATTAAATGTATGTTATATTTATTCACAGTGTGTTTGGCAAAGGCGTACATGAAACTCAATGTCCCAGTCATGTCCATTTTTCAAATATGAAAGAATTAGAATATTCTAACATTATCGTTTTGTAATTCGAAACGAAGAAAGCTTCAATCTGAATATCATATGATGCATAAACATATTAAAAAATCTTCCTCCTTTCATATTGATGTAGGACACAAGAAAAAATTATCTCATGCCATAACGCCTACAAATAATCAAGATAGAATAACATTAACTATTTCTGGAGGCACCAATATACTTATAACAGTACTATTTGTTCTTTTTGTAGCGTTTGTATGTCTTTGTTATTCTATACACTTGTACATGCCTAGCTACGAGAGAAGAAGAAGAGGAAGAATTTAACTTTGAGTCTTTAGAATAACGTATAAATATTATAATTGTATGTTTAAATGGACCAAGAAACACTTACTATATCTATTGATGGTCAACGCGATATATATTTATTTGCTTGTGTTTGATATTGATACTGGTAATATGTGACAGTTGCCGCGTTTGTATATTGTATACTATATAGACAAATATACATTATGTATGACATGGGTGCTATTCATTCTAACTACACTTGGTATGTATTTTCAAGGGATTTAGAAAGAGAATCATGGAATAAACAACCACTTTTAACATTTGATAAAAAAAACTTAGGCGCATTTAAACATTTAGTATGGAGATTTGCTTTACAAGACGGCGAATCCTTTGAAACATATAAAGCTATATATCTTTATCAAGGAAGTACAAGATATGTAAAAGCGGAACTAATAAGACCTACAACGGATGCTTATTATAAATTAGAAATGGAATTTAAAAACAAGGATTGGGCAGATGCATGGGATACTGTAGATGAAGCAATTACAGATACTAAAATATTATGGAAAGAAAAAGAGTTTAACAAACATTATGTACCATTGGACCAAGATACCCAAACGTGGGTTCGTAGATGGCAATTAGTAAAACCCATACCCAACACAAAACCAGGAATTCCAAAATTATCGTTAATTCAATATATAAAAACGACATTACAAGAGTAAAATGCTTGTTTTTTGTATAGCATTTGTTGCCATTTTTATTTGGTTGTTTTCTCTGCCAATATTGTTTTTAACGTGTATTTTTTGGATACCTATCGGGGCGTTTGCTGTTGTATTATTTGCGTCCATTTCATTTTATATCCAATGGTATCATAAAGACACCATTATTGTAAATAGTTATGTAAAAAAATGTATTCGATATCTAAATTTGAAACGTTGGTTTAACGATGTTTCTTTTGTAAATAATCAAGATGCTGATTTCATAATTGGTCATCCACATGGTATTTTATGTTGTGGTTTGGTTGTATACCATTTTGAATCTGACAATACCGTATTTGCAGTGGCGCCAATATTGTTCTATATACCAATATTTGGATGGCTAGCTCGCAACATGGCTCTCATACCTGCATCGAAACAAATGATAAAAAAAGCGTTGAAAGAGAATCACAAAGTCATATTAATGGTAGGCGGAATTGAAGAATTATTAGCACACTCTCAACGAAAATTATATTTACAAAAACGCTATGGGTATTTGAAGATTGCAAAAGAGTTGAAAAAATCGTTGATACCTGTATACACTAAAGGAGAATATGATACATTTTACAATCCACCTTTACCATTTCTAACGTTTCGTCAATGGTTGAGTAATATGTTGGGATTTGGTATTATGTTTCCATGGGCATTTGGTTGGTATGGTTTATGGTTGCCTAAGCGTATTCCGCTATCTTTACACTTTGGAAGTCCTGTTGACTCTGAGGAGTGTTCATTAAAGGAGTTGAAACATCGATATCATCGTTCTCTGTGTCAATTGATGGGGTCGGTGTATCAAGAGACACCTCAGAAAATAGCGATTCGTCATGGTTTAAGTCTTCCAATTCTTTCTCAAGTTCCTCATCGGTCCACGAATGGTCTTGATTGATGTCTTCCGAAACGATGTTTTGTATTTCACATGCATCGGCTATTAGTTCGGACATAGTTTCTTGCAACTCTTCTACTTTTTGAACATCTGTATCTTTCATGAATTGTTTTAATGTTCCAGTAGCAGATTTAATTGCGTCGATATGTATTGCTGTAATTTGCATCGATTCAAGATAATATTGTTTTTCTGTGCAAGCGAGTAAACGTTTTCGTAAAGAATTTTGATGATATTGAATAATTTTTATTTTTTTAATGTAGTACAATTTTTCTTCTTTGGTAGCTTTGTTGTTTATTGCCTTTTTGCATTTTCTTCTCACTACTAATATTTCATTGTCGTATTTTGTTATCAATTCTTGCTGCATGCTACACACTTCTTTTAATTTTATAACAGAATCCTGTATGGATAATTTGTTTTTCTTCATGAACCAAACACACCATGTTTTAATCATATAAATTAGATACCTGCACTATTTATAGGCTGCTCCTAAATTATAATCAATGATATGGGTTTCCCTTTTCAAACCCGTAGGGATTTTTGAAGGTTCTTTTAACCGATTTGCGGCTTGGTGGACAGCAGGAGAATATTGTCATTGTGAGATAGTTTATGAAGTAGAACCGTCTGTTTTGATGTCAGCGGTTACAAATGTATATAAAAAAATGTCTGGAACGGACAAGGACCATCAAAAAATTTGTGCAGAATTGGAATCTGTATTTTTCGAAAATAGAGAAAATAAAAAATTAATACAAGGTAAAAAAAAAGTTTATGTTTCTTTTTCACTCATTTGGGGTGACCAACTGAGGGTGAGATTTCTCATGGATATAGAAGACCCATGGTTTTCATCTCCCGAAAAACGTTTTGATGACATAAAATGGTTAAAATGTAATAATATAAAAGAAAACAAACAAAAGGAAACGTTAGAATGGGCTTTGACACAAATAACAAAACCTTATAATAGTTCAGCAGCTCTTTTTTCCTGGGTACCTTCATTTGGCGTAGATGATGTTACAGCTCGACCCGCTTACTTTTGTTCTGAATTTGCTGCAATGTGCCTTGTTCGTATGACATATTTAAAACCTTTGGCAACTCATCGTTGCACACCGAATCACCTTGGCGATTTGATAAATCACGAAGAAAACAACAAAGAAGTAAAAGTTCCACTACAAAAGCCACAGAATGACACAGAAGCAGTGGAAGAGCTCGTTGATAATACGCCCAAACGCTCCAACATACAGCTCCTAGAAGACGCAAGAGAATCATCTCCATCGCCAAATTATGTGTCGAGTTCCGATGACGACATTTCCACAATTGAGGAAGAGTTGAGCAAACATCAGATATAGAACCGACCCAAGATAGAATAGAGAGAATCATATAATAACATTTTTAATACAATAAATACTTATAGTTTAACAATTACATTTTTTAGCTCCAGTCACACATTGGATTGGTAAAAAGAAAGGACCTTTTCCACCTTTTGTAACCTTACTTATTATGTCGGACGCTATTTTACTATCCACACCTAATATTTCTTTTTTTAATCCCGAACGCATTTTAAATAACCCGCCCTTTTCTAAAATAGAACCAGTGCTTTTTGTTAGTTTCGTTGCAAAATGTTCATAATTTTCAATTGGTTCATTTGGCACAAAATATACTATTTGTGTTTCCTTATTTAATTTTGATTGTGGATGAGCAGCTTTCCATTCTTCCAATTGTGCTTTGTAAACATCCATGTTGAAATCCAATGGTTTAGACACTATTTTCTGTTTTTTCACTGGCGATTCCTTTACTTCCACATCTTCCACCTTTTCCGTACGTATCGATACGGGTTTTAAAGAAGAAACAGATGGAGGCGGAATCATCTCTTTTTTCACTGGCGCACTAACTACTGGTGAATCCAATTTTACGAGCGCATTATAAAGATTATAGAGGCGCCCTTGTATAGGAACACCATTTAAAGCACGAGCACGTTTTATCGATTTAACAAAATTATTCAATACCAATTCTGATTCATCATTAATTGGTAACGAAGTATTATAAATAGCATTAAATTCGCTAAATTTTTTTAATTGACCCTTTGTTTTTCTTGCCACACGTACATACTGACGAACGTCTTGTTGAAGTCTAGTCATACTTATTATACCATACAATAAAACATTTATATAGTGTTTAATTCTTTGGCACCATCATCTCACAAGCAATAATGCTTGGCTCCGTATTTACCATACTACCATCCTTATACAACCAACTTATTTCATGACCAGATAACATTTTCAACGTTTCTTTGTCCACTAAAATAGGTTTTTCTGTAGTATTTTTGAATAAAACCCAAGCATCTTCCCCTGGTTCCTTAGGGTGCTTATATTTTATAGAAAACAAACGAAAACTTTTTCCATCCATTTCTACACGAACATGAGAGCATAAATTTGGTAAAGTTACTAATTCCATTATAATATTATTTAATATATATTTATACTAAAAACGCAGTTTGCGTCTTCTATTTACAGCGGATTTGACCGGCATCGGCTTCCAATTCTGTGGTTGGTTTTCGACATCCAATACCTCCACCTCTTCTTTCTTTGAACTATCAAATCCTTCCGGTGTACCCGTTGCAAACGCAACACTGGCCCCAAATAATATAAGGGTTATGGACGCCATAGCGATGCCACCGTATAACAACATTCTATTCACACGAAATCTATCAACATTACACACTTCCGAACAACCCCAATAATAACAATAAGATATATCAGGGACCACACCAGATGGTATCTTCTTCGTTATTGTCACGCCCAAATTATCCAAATCGTCCTGTATAGTCAAAGGAATTGTACGGCCATCCGGTATGCAATCCGTAGCTTCTGTATTATCACCACACCTCGCTTCCACATCATAAAAACCATACAAATGCTTCTGAGACCAATCCATGTTTTCTATCATTGTGTTCTGTAATTTAATATAATTTGGATTGCCATCCTCGGACACAGTACTCAACGTAAACGTATTGTCCCAAAACCAAAATATACAATCCGACTCTAACGTTGGTTCCACATGCTCTATCTTCCAATATTCACCAGTATCCGTTGGCTTTAGATTCGTATGACGCGTGGTTGGACAAGCCTTCTCATAATCACCATATTCACCATCATTCTCCGAACCAAAATAATTACACTGACCCTCTGCATTACCCCATATCATAGTGCCTCTATACGTCAACGTGGACGCAAACGCCGCAAATACGAAAAACAATACTATAGTAATAGCATATCGAGTGTTATTGTTATTCAATGCTAAGAAAAACGTTGCACTGCCCAATAACATTATTACCGAAGCTATTATTTCTACAGATAAAAACAACCCCAACGGCAAATCGTTCAAGGAAACAAAAGCCTCACCATTACTTTTGTTCGATTCTAAAATACCTATATCTTCAAAATAAAGAGCAAATATTACTAAATAAAATAAACTAGATATAACACCAAAAGTAAGTGTTGCCGAAATTAAACGACTCAAACGTGAGGGTGTTACTATCATATTTACTAAATGTTGACATTAATATATAGTGCGATAAAACAGTATAAAGTAAAATAAAATATCATAAATGACATTTGATACATTAGCACCTGACAATTCTGACGAAGTACCACAATGCTGCAACTCCTCACAAAAAGCAATATTACTACTTTCCAATACCATCGCCGGGTTCTTTCATCTCGCTCTCACCTTTACATTACTAATTACCATTGCATTTCTAGAAGATACAGACGACGATTCCTTACGGACCACAGGTCTCATCATATCCATCATTGGATACGTCACATTGGCCATTCTGCCCGTTGTAAAGGCTACTAACAAAGAAGACCTAGGATACGGATGTTTAACATGGTTCGTCACATCGTTTGGGGCAACCATTACAGGTATAGTATGTTTATCTTCGTACATACAACAAAACATAAAAGGTGTCTTTCCTATATTGCTATCCACACAATATAATCATCCACCCACTATACCAGCACCATTTGATTCGAACGTCATTAATTTTACGAACTTTCCAAATGATGTAAGTCGTACAACATCGCCTTGTAAGACTACAGCATATAGTGGCGATGAATTTGTTGATTGGTTCAAATGTATACGGAAATCAGACTGGAAAGAAGATTTGAAAACGAATGAAGACTTTTTCCTTACGGAAAGTGGTAGACTGTTTCCTAAAGGCAACTGGGTAGAATTTAAACCGTTTGGAGATACTACCATTTATTTGTGGTGGGGAGTCGTTGCCTTCTGCCTCATTACTACAATATTTCATTTTATATTAGCATGGGGTGTATATGCTAACGATGAAGACGATGCTGAAGACGATGAAAAAGAAAATTGTAATTGCTCCAATTGTTCGGTACCCTATTACACATGGATTAAAAATGGAAGGCAGCCAATGCGTTGGGCAGAGTATAGCATAACGGCTTCTATTATGATAGTGTTAGTATTGGTTATCAATCGTGTGACGGATGTGTATCAAATCATTTATTCTTTCATTTTGATGGAGCTTATTAATTCGTTTGGAGCTGGTATCGATTATGTGAACAATCCACTCATTGTGTTATGGTTTTGGTTTTGTAGTGGTTCAGCGTTTGTATGGCAATTCGTATTGATATTCAATACCTATTTTAATACAATTAAACCATATGTGACAAGAACGGAAGATTTCACGGCGGATGAATTATGGGGAGGATTGTTTGGCTTTATTACACCATTGAATTATGCAATCTTTTTCAGTTTTATGACCTTTGCAATTACCAATGTGGTACATCAATGTTTTCGATTTCAAGGCTGTTTTCGTTTTCCTAGATGTTGTGTCATAAAAGCAAAGAAAGAAGTGGAAAAAGAGAAGAGAACCTTGTATATGTTTTGGGCCGAGTTTACATATATTATTTTGAGTTTTGTATCGAAAGGGTTGTTAGTGATTATCGTATCGGTAGGAGCTACAGCTAGAGAACAATAAAATATTTAATTTAATTATTATAGTCTTTTACAATCTCTATCACATCTAATACAACAATTTGTACCACCAGGAGTTGTGGAACAGTCTGAACTCCATCCACTAGTAGTCCATCCCCAATACCCTCCTGGTCCTTCTGTAAATCCTGATGGACAAGCTTTTTTAAAGTCTACACACGTTGCTTGACCTGTCCATCTATAACAGTCACCATAATAAGGTCCATTACATACCACATTTCGAGCACCGTCACCACAACTTGTTATTTTATTGGTTCTTGTATCACGTCTTTCACCTCCGCTCTCACAACAAGTTGCACTACATGAGCCATAATTCCAATCCTCCCAATTATCATTACAAAGAGAACATGACGAAGCTCCGGTATTCGAACCTTCATCGTTATCACAATCGGTACAATCATTCGTTCCGTCTCCGTATTTACCTGCTGTACATTGCTCACAGCCATCACGTGCTGAATTAGGTCCATTGCCAGCAGAACAAGTTTTACATGCGCCGGAACCATCGTCACTGTATTTACCAGCTGGACATGCTGTACATGTGCCACCTGCGTTCTGTTGACCTGTGGGACAGACGCAATCAGACAAAGCTGATGAGCCTTGTGATGAAGTAGCACCGGTGGGACATGTTTTACAAATATTTTTACCCTTTTCATTTTGATACGAACCAGAAGCACAATCAACACAATCGGTTGGCTGTTCTACCAAATTATTATATTTACCAACTGGACAATCTAAACATTCGGATGCGAAATCCGATTCGGTATATTTACCAACGCCACATGTTATACACGAAGCACTAGTTGACTGTACGTCTAATAAATGTCCATTAAATGCGTTTGGTACAAAATTTAAAATTATGGAGCCATCGTAATTTTCCCCTGATGAAGACCATTTATAAGGATTGTTCATAGTGTCATCGAAACCTTGCATGTTTTCCTGACATATGTTGGTATTACAACCCGAATCATCGTGAAAAGGTCCATTACCAGGAACAGAAGGTATATCTACAATTTCCCAATGTTCAATCATCTCTGTATTGGCTACATTTGGGAACAAAGTAGCGCTGAATTCGTGCGGTGAAGTATTAGAAGTGTCATATGTAATATAACTCCCTCTCAAACATACGTTTCTACAATCATCTATAGAATTATGTTGTTGCCAAGACGGTAATATGTAATCATCCCTACTCGTCGCTTCTACGAAACTATTACTTATTCTTGAAAATGTTTCAGCGCCTTCATTTCCTATGTCTACTGACCCGGAATATTTTATTGTGGCAAATGAATCATAATCAGGAGGATATGGATACGATGTATAATTAAATGAAGTATACCAGTATTTAATATTCGAAATACCTTGGGTTCTGTTTTGATAAACAAGTGTAGCTGTACCACCGTTCACATTAAAGGCACTGTTAACATTACCATTTTTAGAAAAACTATGTAATTTTGGTTTCCGTAAATGATACGTGCCATTACCAATGTGTTCATATTCTTCATTATCATACGTAATAAATTTAGAATGTTGCGAATGTAATTCATATGTTTTGAATATGTCTGTTTTTTTCTTAACCGTTTTTGGACAAGAAGGCATATGTATCAAGTGTTTATAATAACAATGTTTTTTGTCCAATGCGTTAGAACAATAATATTTATAATCGTCTATACAATCTGATGTTATTTCGTGTTCGTTTAATAAACGCCGTCTTCTAATTCCATATAATCCTCCGGCGCCTAACCAATACCACCAAGGTAATGTGGCTGGTGAAGGTGAAGGCGCCGGAGAAGAAGGAGATGGTGCAGGTGCCCCACAACATGATGCGTGGGATTCTAGATTCTCACATCTATTTCCTGTTTGTATACTTCCTTTGAAATCAGGACATTTAGGCCGTCTATAATAACAATCCTCGTAATTTGTAGATTTTGTATTTTCACAGTTGCAAGTTGCCTTATTATTTGAAACGGAACATTCGGTGTCATGTAAACAGTATAATCCATAAGAACCAGTTGAGTGACCACCTCCGGTATCCAAACATGGATCATATGTTGAATCACATTTCATAGGTTTACTACTGTCTTCGGTATTCGGTATTAATCGATGACCAGCATCACATTCGCATATACATTTGGAATAATTTCTCCACGTGCCATCGCCACAATAAGACCTATCACCATCTGGCTTTGATATCTTACAATCTCCTTCAAAAATATTGTAGGTTTTAGTAGATGTCGGACCACAACTTTTACATTCTGTTTGTCCTGGAATGTCTTGATATTCACCAAATCTACATGTTTCACATGAAGTAACTATAGTTGTTCGTGATATATATGTTGAACTGTCTATATCACCATTGAATCCTTTTGTACCAGCTGGGCAATCAAAGCATGTTTCTTGGCCCCAAAACGGGTTAAATTTACCTTTTTTACACTTTTTACATCCACCATATCCTTTTGCATGGTTTGGTAAATCTCCATAAGCAGTTATTGTGTTATCATTCCAATTAAAAGGAACTACATTTTGTAAAGAAATTTTATTTTCTTCATCTTGATACATACCAGGTGGACATGTGACACATTTTGTTTCTTTTATTCCTGGTATATCTTTTTCTATAGCAAAAAATTGACCCAAATCACACAAACTACATGTTGAGGAACCTTCATTTTGATTTGTAGTTCCTAATGGACATTCTTTACAATTACTTCTTTCTGTTGAAAACGAATTAATGGGGCAAGGTCTACATGTAATGTTTTTTGGCCATACGTTATCTCTACTAAAAAAATCATATGGGTCCATCTGACCACGACCAGTTTGAAACAGATGTCCAGCAGTTTTAACAACAGTGCCATAAGCATGTGATATGTCGTCCGACACATGTGGATAATTAACGTGTTGTGTAATAGCACTATTGAATTGGGAATCGTCTATTGTACCATTTCCATTCAAATCATAAGCAAATCCTGTTCCAGCGTTACAATAAGCGCATCCTTTACCAGGTGGCCAAGATAGTTCTTCTAATGTTTTTGGGTCTCCATTGTTATTTTTACACACCGTATTCAACCCTTCCACACCATTTTCTATACATTGTTTTTGCACATTTGTTTTATACAGATTTGTTAAATTTGTGGTACCGTCCGAACTTATAGTAATACCATAATTGTCCCATCTTGCCATGTCTTTATCGTCTATATTGTCACATCCGGATGGGTAACAATAAGTTCTTATCTGTGTTATTGCTTTTGGACCTCCTTGACCTGGCAAACATTTTGCACAACCAGATGAAAAAGAAAACCCTAAATCATATCCTGGAACTGGATATAAATCACCAACGTCAGTTTTTGATGTATAGATAGAATATACGTTACTAACGTCGCAAATTGAACAGCCTAAACGATAGGAAAAAACGTTTGTTCCTGCTTCGTTTAATAGATTATTGCCTTGAAATTCTACAGCTTGGCAATAATCTCTATTACCACCACAAGCATTACTGAACGAGTTTCCAGAAACATACATGTTCGAAAATTCATTCATATATGGAAATGGATCTTTGTATTCGTCTAATTTAGAATACAAGTTATATCCGACACTGTTAACCACTTCTTTTGTGTTGTCAAATAAATAATGATATCCTACATTTTTTTCCTGAATCAGTGCTACCTGTGTGCCTACCATAGGCACTACAATGGCATCAGACTCATAAAAAATACACTTGTACGTTGAATCAATTTCTTTATATTGGACATAGTCATATTTTTTTTCAGGATTTATTTGTATACAATAATCTTTTCTTTCTTCCATATTCAAATTAGAAGGAAATGAAGTAAATGGTGGTTCTAATTTCGTTCCAGATAGTATCCCGTAATTTTCATACCATCTTGTAGCACCAGTCGGAGGTATGTTAACAATATGTTTACAATTAGGATCCAAATCGCATGCTGTTTTCGCTTCTTCAATTGTTTCATATCCGATTGGTAAATTTCTGTCATATCCCGATAATACAACACCCTTCAAGGAATAACCTGAAGCATATGAATACAAATTGAATCCTTTAGTTAATCTCGGATAACCAAACGGAAAGTCATATAATTGAGGCCTGTATTGTAAATCCATTACTTTTAAGACCCATAAATTGTATTCGTTTTTGAATTCTTTTGATAATCTACTTGTTACAGTCCACATACGTTCTTGAGTAAGTTCCGTATCTTCTTCTGAACATATATCGTTATCTTCTAATTCTTTATCACAAATAGATACAGCGGTGAACATACCAGGGCATGGGTAGCAACCAGATTGAATTTGGTCTTGCTTTAAATATTTATATCCTGTAAGAGCATATTGCGAATCCGATTCTGGTGTTGCACTGTCTTCTGCAAATGCAAATTCTAACGTAGAACCAATTGTCGTGTCATCGTGTGGACTTTCAGGTGATTTATAAAAAGACGCAGCACCGTTGAACCGTTTACCTCTATTTCTTTCGTAAAATGTAATTAAACCAGCTTTTATCCCATTGATTTGATTTTCTCTTTCTAATATATCATTTCCTAATATTAAAGAGAATCCCACAGGGCAACATCCACCATCTGGGTCCAATGAATCGGAAACACATGTACATTTGGTAGAACCATCTTCTGCTGGCGTGTTATCACACGTCCCTCCCATTAAACATTGTACACACTGACCTGCACAATTATATCCTGTTTTATCACTTTGACATAGTTTACAATCATTTTCACACAACGAAGCATCCCCAAACGGACATTCGTTGTAATTGTTAGTTTTGAAAAAGCTTAAACGTTCTTTAAAATGAGCAAACAATGGAGGCATATTTACTTTCGATGCTATGTTTTCAATTTTGTAAGAACGTGGTGTCCACCATTTAGTAGACGCTTTTGTAGCAGCCCACGTTTTCCAATCGCCTGTTGTTTCAAATTGATTTCCCGATATCAATCTTGTTGATTTTTGTGTGCTCAATCGCATATTCCAAAACGAACCATCTATATTATCTGTGGTTTCAGCACTACAAGCACAACAACCTTCATAAATACGTTTTACTATATTTTCTTTATTGTCATTCGTAAAAGTCAAATTAATGTCAGGGATATTTGGAAACCCATTTGTACACGCGTATTCACATATTTTAGTCACATTTTCTTCGTAAGTGTTCATCGGGTTCAACGACAATCCTATTTTATCATCTTTATTATTGATAGCATATGTATTATGACATACGTTATTACCTGGTGAAAATAGCCATCTTGTCATTGATTCTGGTATACCATGACCTCTTAATCCACCTGAACATCTGCAACATCCTTCGTAAACGCTATTTCCAAAATATTTTGGTTTCTGCTGCCTATTATCCAATCTGGCCATACCGACAGCATAATCTCCTCCCGCTTCTTCTGTACCGGGACATATTTCTCCCATGTTCTCTACATGTGATGATAACTTTTCCGATGGTTTGAGTGACGGGGTTACAGAATCTAAACCACATCGATGAAAATCAATGCATCCTTCTTCACCGTTTCTAGTTTTAAAATAAAAGGTATAACCAGGGTCATTCGAATATATGAAATAATTCGTGCTTAATAAACCAGTTAGTTTGATGGGTTTGTATGCGTTTCCAACGTAATTGCTTATTCCGACACAATCATAAAATGTATCACAGTAGGTCTTTGCATCGAACAAATTATCGAATTCGTTCATCACTTCATCATTACTATATTGATATTTGTTTTTTATATAATAATGTTTTGTAGCAACATTTCTATCAGGATGCCAGCCTATATATCCAGGAACTGGACCAAACCCACTTGCTAATTCATATACCCCATAACTACCATCTCGTCTTGATATGCCCTCTGTATCTAAATCATAGCCACTTTCATATCGATAATACGAAAAACTTTTCTTTGGCCATACCCATGTTGAAAATTGTCTATACTTAACAAAATAATATGGATATTCATGTTGTTTTGGATATGTTATTTCTACAGCTGACCTTTCTTCTGGGTTTAATTGTACACTTACACAAACACTTCCATCCCATGCACAATATGGTTCTAAATCACACGTTGAAGCCGTATTAAACGTATTACACCATTCTCTACTTGCCGATACGGGTATATAATCTTGGTCTTTATATAAATCCGTAACAACACCTTGTACACTAGCCATGCCGCCTTTTCCACCACACATGCATCTACCAGTTCCTTCTACGCCAAAATTACAAACGCCATTGCCAGAACATATAGTATAATCGTTTTTTCCATCGTATCCAGGACATATCTTTTTACATGTTTTGGTTGCATAACCACGTTTACATGCTGTACACATCGGTCCGGCCCAAAATCCCTGAATATTGTCTGAAAAACAATCGCAAACAGCACAACGAAGCTCAAAATTCGGTAATATTTCACATTCTTTTTGTGATACAATGGTAGGTGGGTTTAAATCACGTACAGTGGTTAGGCCTGTTTCTTTATCATATCCCCAATTATATGTAAATGGATATCCACCTATAGTGTATTCATCATGTGCCTCATCATAACGTTGAATGAAAGAGTATACTTTAGGTCTCGACACCCATGGAGTTTCACTTATTTGTTGATTAGGAACACTACAGACTCCATTGATTTTACCATACAAAACACTACTTAAACCGGTTTTACTAATATCACCATATACTTTACAGCCAGAAGAATCCTGTTCATAAGGCGTATTTATTAAGTAGTATATGTCATTGGATGTTGCATCAACTAAGTTATTGCATTCTTCCGTTGTAGTGGTAGATTCAAAAACGTTTAATTTGCTAATGAATGGATTCTTTATCCATATTTTCTTTCCTCCTACTAGGGGTCTAAAATACAAAGGTCTTGATGTAGGAGTCCAATAGGCATATTTTCCGTTTGTGTTGTTAGTTGCTGATACACCGTAACAAAATTCATCTAAATCACACCAAGCTTGAGCTTCATATAATGAATTCTTCTCTACATAATTTATTGTACTTTTTGATGATGAATCGGTGCGATGGTCCATTTCTTCTCTGTAAAATTCGAATGTAATACCATTAAATTTTGTATGACCTATTTCGCCTTCAACCAATAACCACATCGTATCAAACCAAACATCTTCATCCGTGGGGCAATTATAATCTTTCCAATCTTGTGAAATGCCTGAACGTACCTCTTTATCGATTAATATACCCTTGGGTGATGGGAATATTTCAGGATTTGGTTGAACACACAAATTTTTACATCCATGATATGTACCAAAACTATCACATTTGTTAGAATGACAGTCAGAATTCGTTGTACATGTTTCACCAACAAATGATTTAAAACCATTCTCACATAAAGAAATATTCGTTTTACAAGTTGTTGACCAAGTTTTTACAGTCCCTTTAAATTTATCTTCATTACAAGATTCATAAAACGTTTTCAACGAATTAAAAAACCTTTTTTTGTTCCGAATGTCTGATATGCGAAATGAATCTGCAGTGATATCTGATAATGTACAAGAACCTTTTTTATTACATATTTTTTCTGCTGATTGATATTTATTGTTTTGGTCGAATCCTGGGCATTCAAATTGACAATTGTCGCCAATGTATCCATAGTCACATATACATTGTCCCCTGTCTCCACATGTTCCCCTTCCTGAACATATGTTTTTTATGGACCATCCATCATACCCAGGACATTCGATACTACAATCTGTACCACGGTAAGGTGATTTAGTTGGATTATTTACCAAAGCAGATACACCGTCTTCGCTACTTCCGTCTGGATTATCTGGTGCAGAACCTGCTATACGTATGGCGTCTAAATAATATTCTTCAGGTGCCTTCTCACATACACATTCACAAGATAACTCACAAGTACCTCTGGCATTACATGGTACGTCATAGTAAGTTTTCGAACCTGGACATTTTTCAGAGGCTGATGCACCACATGTGCCACCACGGTGTAAATTTCGGTCCGCATGCGATTGGTCTACTAGATAATTGTTAAAAGCCTTTCTAGATTTATAAACCCATCCTTTACCATCCTCTTCTGTCCATAAAAATCGAATTCCACCAATGCCTTCTGCATTCTGTATATCGAATGTAATTTTTCTACCCTCTACCACCATTGGTCTTCCTTCAGGGTTCATAGAATGTGAATCGAAATCTTTTGTATTGTCATAATTCCATTTTAATATAATGTTATAAGCATTACGACCCTGGTTCATACGATACGATTCTTGTTGATTGATGTTTGGTGCAGAAAAATCAATCATATAATACATTTTAGGCTCAACATATGCGGATATAACTTTGCATTCATCATCGTCCAATATACAAGGTACAACACAATTACCAGTATCCATACTACCACATATAGCATTGGCTTCTTTCGATGTATATTCCGATTTTTGAAATGCAATGGCAGACGACCGAGCACAATTATTAGTCATACATTGCATGCTAATACTACGAGAACCATCCGAAATGGGTACTGTCGTAAATAAAGATGGTCCCATTTCTCTATGTACCATCCAATCATATCCTTGCCATTTGTCCAATATATTATTTATTCCTAATTCGTGCAATACAGAATAACGTCCTTGCATCATTCTAGCACGTTTATAATAACGATTAACACGTTCTAATACATCTGTTTTCAGATAAGTTAACCTGTATCTATCAGTTATCAATAAAGCATCGCCTAAATGTTTTGTTTGTTCATATAATCCATATCCAACCGTACAAACTCCTTCATTTTCTTCATAATTAAAATGTTGACAATTTGCATCTGTGAAACATTTGTATCTGCATTCATCAATCGATATACCATTAAAAACATTTATTGTGTTCAAAATTCTTCTATATCGTGACGTTAAAATATAACTGTCTGCTGATTCTTTTTCTACCAATGAATGATGCGAAGTTAAAACATAGTTCGATTCTTCTGGTTCAGGCATAACTGGTGTACCTTCATTTGCTTGCACTTCAGGTTCTTCTGGTTCAGGCATAACTGGTGTACCTTCATTTGCTTGTATTTCAGGTGTTTCTTCACTTTGTGGTATATTACACGTAATTTTGAATTTTGCACCATTGTTACAATGTTTCTGACATATAAAATACCTTGTTTGTGTCACATTGGCATTTAAATCAATTGTTTCACTATAATTAGCTGAGTGAAATCCTACAACTTCTGTACCTGATGTATTGGTACAATTATTGTATTCCGTTTCATTTACTTCATAAATGTTATGATATCCATTCCATTGTACTAATATAGCAACACCAGTACATGCTTCATATGCCTTTGAATCAAATGATACTATTTGCTGTTTATTTGGACTGTAAGATGCTACTGTATTTTTTACATAAGTAGCCATTCGAGGTATGGCGTCTTTTAATTGTAACACGTCAGGAATATTGTAATTTTGTATCCTTTCAACATTAAATATGTTTCTATATCGAATTAAAAAATCAGCACCGAAATCTGGGTCAATCATTATCCAATCTTTGTACCATATTTTAAAAGATTTCCATATATCATCGTTTTTCATAGGCAATTCCCATTTAGCGATTGGTCTACTTTCATCGCCAAATATTACAGAAACAATATATTCGTTCGCACTAGCACCCATATTTTGTATTTTTAAATCACAATTAAATTCCACCGGTGTTAATGCTGAACCCTCTTGAACACAATTTTCACATACGTTCACAGCAATGTTGCATTCGTTATCACAGACCAACGTTTCTGTTAATAAAGTATCTACGTCCATCCATGCTTCTAGTCGTACCATTGACAACGGATTGTATTTGTTGTATTCTATACTTTTTAACACTTGCCATAACCATTCAGTACGCTTTGTTTCTCCCAAAACAATGCCTGTTTGTTGAGAAATGTCTAATACATACATAGTTTCATGTGTTGCGTAATTGGATACTACACCAAATGCATCGTATTGTACTTTATTTCCACCGAATAGGTATACCATATTTTTTTCGGCATTGAATGCCATTACAGGATTAGCTCTAGCATCAGGTATGTCTCCTCTAATTTCCGGTTCAGAATAAGACACGGTTACGATGTGCTGATTTGCAAAGTCAAATGTTTCTATATCTATACGAAACAATTCGTTAGAATCTTCAAACCCAGTAACAACATTACCATCTTCGTCTTCCGATTGTAAAAATACTAATCTACCACCAAACATCAATATTGTGTTATCATTTATTTTTACTAATCCAGGACTTTTTCTATTAAATGGTTTTGGACCATATTCAATCACATGAGAGGACGTAACGCCATTATCATTAGAAGCCTTTATAGAAACAGATGTAGCACCTGGTTGGTTCTCTTCTACCCATAATATAACACTATCGGATGCCTTTATAGGAGTACTGCTTAATTTTCCATGAGATTTACTAGCCGTTGGTCTATTAATATTTCTTAAATTGTATGGAATATCTTCTACATCTATAAAATACGAATAAACGGACGTATCTGATATTTTTGAAAGAACTTCAGTGTTTGGTGATTCACCTTTCAACCACTCTTCTTTATTAAGAGATTTAGTAGCGTTTTGTAAATAACATTCACTTGCGTTTTTCATATAAAACATACCATTCGTTTCACTGTAACGCTTCATCGTTTCCCATATACACTCTATAACCGTTGTATCGGATATTGAATTGATAAACGTATCATAGTAAGACGTTTGGTTTGACAGTCTTGTTTCTATCCAATCTGTAGTTAACGAGGATTTCCATAGACTTCCTGTGTCTATATCGATTGCATCGAATGGAGGAAGTGCATTTATTATTTTTTCATATACCCAATTACTTGGAATAAACGTTGGTTTTTGTGTATATTTTTTATTGGTATCTTTTACCACATCAAATGTCAATAAATCGTCATTGGGTGATGGAAAGCAAATTTTTTGAAAAATGCGCGTGGCATCTTTTGCATGTTGTTCAAATGTAATATTGTATTCTAAATCTATATATCCTGTGCTGTTTGCTACACCAATATATGAATATTTTATTTCACTTGTAGACAACCCTACAGAATCGTCATATGCTGTTAATGAAGCTCCCTCTATCATATCTTGTTCCTCACAGAAAAACAAACGTTCCGGATGCAATATTCTGGCCCTATCATATGTTGTAGAATTAGGCGATACCAAATCACCATTATCGGTCAACCCCATTGAATTATATCTAGAACATGGTGGTAGTGGTTTTGTAATGGCTAAATAGGTATCACATATGCCAAATTGATTTAAATGTGATGGTCCATATGTACCATTGTTGTTATTTGTACATTGTAATTCGCACGCTTCTCCAGTTCCAACAGTACATTCACAAATACCTTGTACAGTAGACGGACCTGTTTGCCACGGTGGATAATTTGTAATACCTTCAGAATCATATTCACCTGCCGCATCTTGACGAGATTTATCTTCGAAAATATCAGAAGCATCTCTTGGTATACAAAAGCCATTTGTACCAGAACAAGTAGCATCTTCACCGTCAGAAGAACCCATAGGACATTTCAATTCACATTGTGTACCATCATATCCAGCTTCACAATTACAATCTGTACGTGAACAATAACCTAAAATATCACCAGAAGCATAATTCAAACACCACTCTTCCCATTCTTCATAATTAATAGAACGTTCCAAATGAGATATACATTGGTCGGTACAACTTGTGGTCTGTAAATCCGGTATCAACAACGAATGTTTTGTTTCTATCTCTACCGGCTGAATATCATGATATTGTTCTTGATAAGCACAAAACTGTTTTGGAATCATTGCATCTAAATTTTGTTGACATGCAGTAGTTGCACACTCATTCCCTGACAACCGTTTTATATCCCTCATATTCTCAACTTTTGAACAATCCTTGTCACTTATTTCGGTTCTCAAACGGTTGATACAAGTGTCCGAACATGCAACTGTATATTGTTGTGTTTTTTCAAAACAAGCCGTATAGAATTTATTATCGTATGGGTAATTATTACAATCTGGAACGGTAAATGTATCCACTGACTTGGTTATTGAAGGTATGCCACCATATCGGATAAAACAAGTCTGTATACCTGGCTCAGGTGTCAAATCATCAGGCATGCCTTCTGTGTTAAACATTGGTACACACTCGCCTGAACCTATCTCTACCATTGTAGGAGTCTTACCAGAACGTTTTAAAATCTCTCTACATTCATTTAATGTTGTGCCACTTCCTAAAGATGTCGATTTACCCGTTACATGTCTACCATCGAAACATTGCATCACAGGAAAACGTTCATCAACACGATGACATTCTGGTACCCAATCACCAGTTTGAATGCCTATGTGGTCATACACACTATTGCATCTTATTTTTTCATAATCCAACACGCGTATCGTCATAGGTTGTTCTTGTTTCCATAAAAATAATTGTTTTTCTAAATCATTATCATCTAAGTAAACGAAATAAGCTTCTCTACATGCGTTAATACAGTTTACATGCGATGAAAATCCTTGTGTGACATTCTCGCAATTACTATTCGTACAGTTGCTATACATAACACCAATTGTTCTCTTTAGCGGTGTAACAGACTCTATTATTTTTGGTTCACCATTGTCAACGGTAAATGATAACCATAACCCTTCACATACTTCACCCCGTCCTTCGTAATCCAACGAATGTGGGAATGCATAATCACAATAAGCTATCCAATCTAATTCGGCAGATAATTCTTTTGCATTTTCACCCGTTATTTCTTCCGGTATGTTGTATTTTAAATTATTTTCACATGTTTTAAACTTATTAACTTGTTCTAAGGTATCGTAACAATCATGTGAAAATTTGCATTCTTGTATAGCTATCTCATCGGTCATTTTAAATAATAGGTCCTTCACGTTACATATAGACGATGCTCTTCTGTTCCTAACTTTTACATTGGTCAATCTAAATTCAGAACCATCAAAGCCACTATTTTTCATTTCAACGCTACCACCATCAATAGAAGCATACGGAGATTCGAATGTGCCGCTAAAATACAACTCTTCGTCTATTTCAATTATAGTTGTATACATGTAAGAAGTTACATTTATGACAACGTTTTCAATACCATTTGAATAATCTACAGGATTGGTGTTTTCAAAATAACTAGAACCAGATTCAACGTCGATATATTTTAATTTCCATTCGATATTATTAATAACAACAGAATCAACTTTTAACATCGGTGTAATTTCCAATGTTCCTGTAGTCCCAAAACCAGTATCTAAAGTCGATGTGAGTTTTCCAATGTAGTTATCATTGGCATTTTCGGTTGTACCTCCAGTATTGTCCGCAATTTGTATCTGAATTTCTTTTGTTTGAGGTACTACTCTGGTTACATCTAATGACCAATAATGCCAGGTATCTTCCTCAATCAACGTATTTGTAGGAAAACCATTGTCTAATAACCTACCCGATTTCATTTGAATTGATAGAATATTATTGGTTGATTTGTCCAATACATTTAATGTTCGTATAGAAGACGTAGACGCTTCTGTATACATCCAACCTGATACATGATATTGAGTTCTTGGTAAAACCGCTGTAAACCCATCGGATGTAGAAGTATGAGTCAATAAAGTGTCCCAATAAATGGTACATACGTTATTGTTCCACGATATATATTGTACTGGTCCTTTGCCTTCCCAATGATAATTCATAGCATTATGAATGCAATCGTTTTGACTACTCGGTGTAAATGATTTTGATACCGTATTGTTATCTTCCACCCAACCGCCTCTCGTCCATTGTATATCGATATTCAAATGTATGTTTTCTTTGTATTCGTTGTTATCGTTTAAAATGTAGGCATAGGCCCTTCCAGGATGCATTGCTTTTTCGGTAGACCATATACCGTTCATATATCCTGTTTCTATTCCTGTAACTCTGCTACTGCTATTACTTATTGTGTTCCAAATATGTACTTTATCTGGTATAACACCGCCTCTTAAATCTACACCAGGATTATTATTAACTTTTATGGTTCCAGTTTCGTATATGATATTCCATCCTGTGTTTGATTTCGGTATGGATAAATTATAATTCTTGTTTATGTAAGCAAAATTATCAATGATGTCCAAACTAAATGTTTCGATACCGTTTTTAGTCAATGCTAATGCAACTGTTCCTTCCGTATTGAAAGAGATAGTTGGTATGTCTCGAATGGTGGTCATAGACGCAACCACAACAGGGGAAGTGTCATATGGCACATTTATCACTGTGTCTCTTTTAGCTTCTGTCCACGTTCCATAATAAGCATTTCCATGTGGTTCAATCATTCCAATGCTATAGGTCCCATCTACTTCTATTCCATCTGGTGTTATCACTATCGTACCATTCGCATAGTATGTAGAAGAAAATTTACAAGCGGTAATGTCAGTTGTCCAATAGTCCCATTGAACACTACACGTTCTTGATTCATTGACTTTGATAACATCACCAATTTGTCTAGGATTAACCAAACAAACCTTTATTGGTTCGATATAAACTTGTTCTTCCTCTCGTTTTATATGTTTTGATATCGTTTTTATGTTCCCGTATGACAATTCCTCCATTGTTATAGAATGTTTGTTTGTGTTTTCGAAATAAAAAATATTTACTTTTTTATCTTTGTTTATTTTTTTCCATGCTTCTAGGTTGCTAAACGGTGAAAATGTATTATCAACGTTCTCATGTATGTCGGAAACATTGTATTGATTCAATGCATATGCTTCTGCCAAAGGTCTATCGTCAAATTTCTCTGGGAATATTGATATAAGGGGTACTGTTTTGACATTTTTTATTACAATTACACCATCCAATGTAAATAAAGAAGCACCGATAGTCCACGATTTATTTAAATATTTAGGAGACCAACCAAAATTATTTTCTAATTGTATATCAATTATTCCATAAAAATCGGCAAGTGGCCAAACGAGTTTAACGTCATAAGGTCTATCCAATATATCATTTATTTTCAAATAGTTGCCATCCATATTAAATTTGAATAAATTAGGCGCAAAATAAGCAGTTCCATTTTCATCTGGAATTATAGTGATACCTGTACCGATTTTGTAAATGTCACCACTTCCAAAACCATATTTATTGTATTTATCTGCAACGTAAATCAAACCACCACATGTATTATCGTTAAAACATGATATCTCAGCATCGCGTTTGTCATTATATGAATCAAGACCATCAACATTTATTTGTACTTTAACATATTCTACCATCAATATATTATTTGGCAAATTTGAACCCGTCACATAAAATCTAGAACTTTGAGACAATTGAATATCATCTGACCAGCCGTCCATATGTATCGCTCCTGCCTGTTTTTTAGTAAATTCTAATGTATTGTCATTTATCAAAACGGATTGAGACACATCTGGGACCGAATATCTCGATGAAACCGATTGAGTTGGATGAAACATATCTTTTGCAACAAAATTATGACAATCATCCTGTACGGAAGATGATTTTATGTAAGAATCATGCATTGGCTTTTCCACATATTCATAAGAACCACCGATAAATGACCATGGATAATAACCACTATTATCTCTAGTAAACCCATCGCATTCCATATGTTCATCACACCATTCACGTGCTGATTCGGCATTGTCAAATACAGAAACATTAAATGGAGCTTTACCTATCAATGTACAATCACCAAAACACGTACCTGGTCGATGCAAATAGAATATATCCTCCTCATGCAAATTGATTCCTTGTAAACGAGAACGATACAACAATTCAGGATATATCAAACGTTCCGTTGCATCTGGGTCCGCATTCGCAAAAATCTCAAATTCCATATCTGGTGTAGATACTTCAACGTCTTTTAATGTCTCAAACACAATCGCATTATTTAAAACATGTTTTGTTGCATCTTCCACATTGCTACACATTGACGTGGTTCTAGAAATAACGTTGTAATCAGGAGGGTTCCACGCAAAAGCATCCATATTCGGTGTCATTTTACACGACTCCAACTCTTTCGGAGTCATCTTTGACAAGTATTGATATCGTACATTTGGGTCGTTCATATTTATATCTTCCTTTTTAACCCATTCATTTTTATTATAATCGTAACAAGATAGATAATACAATGAACCAGCGTTCCATGAACCTTCATCCTCTTTATTTCTAGTGGTACATCCCCATGATTCTCCATACTGTCTTTTAAACACCTTGTCCCAGAAAATAGTATTTTTAGCAGCAGAAGACGTGTCAAAATTGAATCCTGTGCAAACATCTGGAGAACGAACACTATCTGAACATATAGTAGCATAATTAGGTTGGCTAAAATCAGACGTTCGTGAATATTTGGTTGCATCTGCCCAAGAATATATATCACCCGTTGGATATCTAGTATTGATATGATTTTTACACCATTTCGCATCCACTTCTATCTGGTCCGAAACGGGAAAATCATTGATATCAAATTTATCATCTTGTTTAATGCGTTCAAACGATTCTGTAAATGCTTTAAATTTGTCTTCATGTAATAGTTTGATACCGCCTCTTACAGCACCCGTTGAAGCCATTACAAATGGATAGTTTTTTTCATTTAAATTCCAGCACATAAAAAACAAGTCAGACGGTTTGTATTGAGATTTTGACACGCGAGATATCTCTGTCACCTCCGATGTCAATGCAAAACACTGGTCCTCCCATTGCTTTGTATAAGCTGCCAACGCATCTTCTTGAAACCCATTTATAGAATACGTTGTACTAGCAGAATCTTCCGTCTGTAAATCATATATTTTATTGTACCAATAACAGTTTCCCAACGAATATTCAAACATATCTTTTCCAAGATTAGAAACTTGTCTTGCACAATCGTTTATATCCGTTGCATCAATTGATTTTTTATCCACATTTTTAAAGATTACATTTGCTTTACTGTATGGCTTAAACGAAACATCTACATTATCTGCTTCTGCTGGACACCAATCTGGTATAGTAATGTCTATACAAAACGGTGATATACCGACATCTTTGATAGTGTCTTCGCATTTCTTTGGTCTACAAAAGGTGCGCGGGTCACAATCGCCAGTGTTGATGTTATAAATACATTGTGGATCATTATCACAAGTATTTGCTTGATTTCTAAAAGCATTGCATTGATTTTTTATATTTTTTTGATTATCAACGGATAAATCGTAAACACAATTGTTATCTAGTGTGCATTCAACACGGTCATAATATCCATGGCATATGTCTTTTACGTTTTCATATGAAGAAATCAATGCATTATCACCTGTACAGTCATCATTTAATGCACCTGACTTTTCAAAAATAGTATTTGACATTTGACACCATGTTTTATCGTGATATAATTGTATGGTATGGACTACGAAATCTTTGTTTGTTTCATCTAATGCATTGGTCAATATTGTTGGCACAACACCGCCAGTACATCCACAACAACCCACTGTATTCGATACATTTAAATCATTATGCCATGGATTTGTCGTAAATTGTTCTTGTTCACAATTGGTAATACTACACCTGTCGGCGGTATAACTTAAATATCCAGTACCATCTGCACTAGCGCCTGTCAATGGCTGATTCCATTTCAAACCATATGTATCTCCACAACCTATTTGGTCAATAATTATAGTATTGTCTATATCTCGATGCATTATAAGTAGCTGTCCTTCTATTTGGGCTTCGTAATGTGTGTTATTCACCGATGTAACATGGAACAAAAATGGTGTCATTTCCCTAGTGGCATCTCCAATGTATTGTTTCTTAACGTTTATTACCACTGTTGTTATTCCCATTTCTTCCACATCCCAGGCATCGTATACACGTATAGAACCATTAATACTTTCAAAATCGGAACAAGTTTTAGCGCGTGAGAAAGCATCTTCCAACGCTGTAGAACATTTAATATGACCATTGAGACCAGCACATTCGGAATCTTTTTCTTTGTTATGAGCACACATGGCCGTATTTAATTCTTCTGGATATAAACCTTTTAACATAGATACACAATATTGGGACCAATCTCTTTCTTCTATATCGTCTTGGCATGACTTTAATTTACATTGTACCGCACCTGGTGACGGGGGCTCCCAATAAGAAACAGCTTTGTAGGTAGATTTAGCTTTGTCATCCCAAGGTGATGAGGTAACGGCACAAAATACTCCATCCATGTCTTCGCCTGCCATGACACTTTCACATGACATGGGATTGTTTTCGTCTAATGTTTTTTTGCATCGATAAGAGCCTTCTACTGGTATAGGGTGGCATTCGCCTCTGCTAGAGCATATTTCTGTATTATATGTTGGACAATGGTATTCACAAGCTGAGCCATAGTAATCTTTGGAAGGTTTTGGGTCCAGTGTGATACCCATGCGTTGATAATAATCTCTGGTTTCTTCTGTGTATTGGTCTTGTGGATTACAATCACATTGTGTCAATTCTGATTCTGGATTAAAAAATAAATGCAATTCATTTTGACTACATTCACCATGGCCAGCACAGACGTCCCCGTTGTGTCTTAAACATTGTTGTTGACATTCTACGCCGGTTACTCCTTCTGGACATATACATTGACCTTCTCTACTACATGAACCAGCTTGACAATTTAAACAATTAATGACTCGTTGTTTCTCCGGTGCTGGAATTCGTTGAACCAATGGCACTTCTTGTTCTTGTAAATTAGAAGTAATCAATGTAATGTCCTCAACGGTTTCTGAATATGTGCGAATTAAATTGAGACAACCTGAATTCATATTGGTTTGTAACTCGGAGGAGCAGAAATCAGAACATGCACCCAATGCATCTAAATTTTCTGGATACCAATCGTTTTGACATTTTGTACATCTAGCCGTTGCATTTAACGTATCCATATTATATGTGTTTAAATCGCATACACACAGTTCTTCTTCAACGGTACTGAAAGCCAATGGATTACATCTTCCATGTCCATTACAAGTTGATTCCACACATGTTTCGGAGCAAAAATCTATTGTTGCTTTGCTTGACCATTGTAATTTAGGATATTTGTCTGGTGTACATTGTGCACAGTTTGTTTCAGGGTCCGTGCCTGGTTGGCATTTACATTGTGGCAATTTATTTGGTTCTTCTGAGTCAAATTCGTAATAACATTGGCCTCTGCCCCAACAACCGAAACCACCTTGGCCTGAAAATGGATACACACGTGACGACCTATCGTCGTGCCAAATGTATTCCGAATTTGGGTCACAATAAACGTTGCATGCTTCTAGTTGATTTTGCATTTTTGGTGGTGGAAACCAATTTTTTTGACATTCTAAACACCTTGGTCCACTGTAATAACCTTTATATGGTTGTACAGAAGCATCCCAATTAAAATTAAATTTTAGTTGTAAATGATTTATGTTTTGTATTGACGAACCTAATTCAAAATACGTTGTTAAAGCTTTTGCTTCTGTTTCATCAAATTCACCAATATAATGTGTACCATTTTCATAAACGGTTTTAATAGTAATAGGCATTTCTTTAACATTATTTGTTATGTTTAAAATCATGCCTTCGAATAGAGAATATGTGTTGGATTGAAAAACCACATAATGTGCTGGAGAATTGAATTTGTATGTGTCAGGGGCATTCTCGATATTTGAAAATATATTTACTGCGATAGTATTTGGTTTATCGTCTTGTATTCCACCGTTGTAACAAATACATTCTCCTGTATCATCGTTGCATTCACCATGGCCGAAGCACGAATAAAGTGTATTACAGTCACATCTTTTTCCATACCATGCTTCTGTTTCATCGCCTTGGTTACAATTACATGTTACACCGTCTTTTTTATCATTTATAACACAAGTTCCATGACCTGAACATGGTTCTTGTACAGTAGCTTTATGTGGACATTCAAATTCACACGCTGGCGAACCTTCGGCAACGTATGTGGGATCACAAGCACAAAAAGCGTTTTTAAACCCTGATATATTTTGTGACTGACCATTATAATAGCAAGAACCATGGCCATTGCATGCAACGCCTTCATATGTTATGGGATTGATACCAGGACAAACTATATCACATTCTGGTTCACCCCAAAACCCTTCTTTACAAAAACATTTAGGTTGTCCGTTTATTATTTTACAATCAGCGTTTTTACCACATAATGGATTTCCATCTTCGTCTTTACAAGATTTAATACATTGTATACCTTCTTCTGAATCAAAATATCCGTTTTGACAAACACATTCACCTTCGTTGTCACATGTTCCATGTCCATTACACGCGTTACATATGCCATTATGACCTACATCTACTTCTATACAGTCGTTAATATTTCCATTGGGTAAACATATTTTATCGCATTGACGTTGTGAGCCTTCTAAAACGACAGCATTTGTTAAATTAGCGGAGTAACCATAATTATTTAATGTTGAACTATCGCATTTGCCTGTGCATCCTTGTTGATTTTCTGCATAACATTTATCACATAAGAATCCTGCCCACCGTTTTTCAGGTCCTTTTGGACATCGACATGCGTATAATGATAATTCATTTTCACGAATTTGTTGAGAATAACGTATTAGTACACCGAAATTTTTACATTGGTGCTCACCACAATATTGTCCACCGAACAATCCATTGGAATTGGAACAATCACATGTATCGGTTTTAGAGTCGTATGTTCCTCCATGTTTGCATGGGTCTATTATATTGTTTAGTGATGTTATGCCTTTTTGTCCTAGCCAGGATAGAAATAGTGATACACCAATGGACAAAAGGATTACTAAACTCCATAAAGGTATTATTTTAATTCCTTCGCGGTTCATTTTATATAATTATTTTATAAGTTATATAGTGATTATAGAATAATCTTAGAGTAATCAAAATTACCATATAAAGGATTGGATTTGATTCTTATAAGATGTCTCATTTATCCCAAGACAAATGTGGCGATGCGTTGGAGGCATTGGAGTGTTTATTTAGGTCAAATAAATTTGATAATGACGATGTTGTAAATGTTTCTGCTTATTTGTCTCAAAAAGGAATATCTACAGAAAAACAAACGAATGAAATGATTTTAAAACATATGTTAGACGAATGGGGAATTGGTTTTGACAGTGTTATTTCAAAAGATGAAAAAGGTATTCATACGTGGGTGTATGATTCAATAGCATTTTTAACAAAGAATCCATGTATCATAGGTTTCATGTTGAAACATTCCGATACAAATTGGAGAGCTGTAAAACGTTTTGATAATAATTGGGAATGGCAGAAAAACAGTATGGAATGGGAACGAATAGAACGACACCTAATCATTGAAAAAATAATGAAATATAATTGTCCAGCATATATATTATGGAAACAATGGATGCCTATCAAACGTTGGGTAACACAAGACAGACCATTCTATATACGTAGTGCGGATACAGAATCAAATACAAGATGGGAATACGAGCCAACTTCTTGTTGGTTACCACAAAAAATGTGTTATAAAGGTCAAGATAAAGCGATATCAAAAATATTAAAGAAATGGCCTTCAACATGTTTAATATCTAATGCGAAACAGTTTATCGTGTTGAAACCAAACATGGAAGGTTGGAATCAAGAAATAGTAATGGAATTTGATGGGTTACCAGTTGCTACAGTTGCAGATAGGTTAGCTGGGTTAACACAAACTCAAATAGAAGCATATATAAATAAACACCCTGATAAAAGAAAGGACATTATGCCACATTTAGCACATGCTCTAATGTCTGTTGCTACTAAATTCGGTATAAAAATAAGCCATAAACGCATATCTGCATTTCAAATGGATGAAGAAGATACAGAATTGTTAAGAAAATACGATGAAGTATTAGAGGAAACGTGTATATAAGCATTAATATTAATTATTAAATGGGTAATCGTATGTCAACACAAGTACATTATTCAAAAATAGAAATATTATCTGACATGAAAAGAAAAGAAACAAACGAACGAAAGGATAAATTAAATGCTATGAAAAAGCGTTTAGAGAAGAAAAAAGTCGATGATTTGATGACAAATATGATGAACGATTTAGATAAAATGATAATTCATGAAACACGGGACAACACATTAGCGTCATTGACGAAGGCCACCAGCGATTGGGGTCATTGTCAACATCATCCCGATACACCATTCATTGGAAAAAAAGGATATGTCATAGACCTTGAAACGTTTTGGTCAAATAAAGGATGGTCTTACACATACATACAAGAAATAGGTGCATGTCCAATAGGATTAGACGATGAAAATTTTGAAATATTATGCGACATTGATTATGATTTCAACGATTTGGCAGATTTAAAAACATGGATCGCCAGTCAAAAATTAGATGTTCAAAAATCATTGGGATGCTGGAAAAAAGTTTTAAAAGTGAATAAAGATGAAGACATTATAAAGTGTTTAAAACTATCAAGAGAATGGTTTAAAAAACATGAAATTAAAGATTATTCTATGGATACAATGAAAAAAATGAAACATGAATTCAAATCAAAAATGCAGATGCCTCTTGTTTTTTCGTTGGAGTCTGCGCTTTTTTTCTTCGTAAATTATTTCAAAAAAGAGCCAGTTTGGTATGCTCACAACGGAAATAAATTCGATTATCCTATTTTAGAAAAAGCATTTCATTCGAAAGGGATACCATATTCATGTGTTCCAAAAGGTAATGCGCCAGGAAAGACGACAACATCTATGAATGGTTCGTTTAGAACAAAATTTAATTTGCCATTGAAAAAGAATGAGATTTCATGTTACGATACGATGTGGATGATGAGACAACATCCACAGTCAAAATATAAAAAACGCGGATATGGTGCGTTACGAGTTTCACAAGGTGAACGTATGGGTTATGAAGTTACAAATAGGAGCGGTAAAACGATTAAAAAGATAGTGTGGAGAAATGGAGACAGGACTGCTGATGAGTATTCATATAAATTACAGGACATAGTAAACGATGTTGGTATGAAAGCCAATGATATTACGGCCCATACAGCATTGGCAGATTGTTTAACACTAAGAGAGTGTTTGTATAGGGTATTTAGTTCTAAATCGTTGGAAGAAATTAGAGATTGTGCAAAAAGTGCATTAAAAGATATTGAAAAATCAAAATTATATAAAATAACGAAACGATTAAAATTTTAATTTTATGTTACTTTTCATATACGTTCCTTCAGGTAAAAATATTTTTTTATCGTCTGCTGCGTTTTGATTGTAATTTTCAAATGAATATTTTAAAGGTATGGTCATTAGAATGAACATTTTTCAAATCAAGTTTTTCTCCGTCTTGATTATATTCATCCATTTTAGTAAATACACATATACTTAAATAACGATTAAAAATTAATATATAAATAACAATTGTAATATTACAATGCAAGATTCAACTAGAGTTTTTATCAAAGGCAATCCAACTTCTAAATTTAAATTATTAAATGAAAAGATAAGCCAACTTACAAAAGAAAACAATATATTAAAAAATGAAATAGAAGATTCTAAAAACATAATCGAACATTATAATAAAGTAATAAAAAATATGAAACATAGAATAAATGAATTGGAAACAGAACTAGAAACTTTAAAAGCAGCTGATACATTAAAGTTGCTAATGTAGTGTTGGTACGTAATAATGTATGAATTCGTATAAAAGGTCTGGTAATACGTCTTCTTTTTTAAAGGAACAATGTATAGTCGTTTCTTCTATTCTGCCTGTAGATACACGTGTTGAACTTATTTTTCTTTTTTTGATGGTGTTTGTTTTAACTTTCATTTCTATTAATAGTTTTCCATCTTCTTCTTCGTATAAAAAATAACCATTTTCAGTACATGGATGATTTCTAAATACAACGGGCATTTTTGTTTCCCAAAATGATACGTTCGATTTTGCTATTTTAATGTAATTACTTTTCAAATATGATTCATTTGATTCTACATGTTTGTACCATGAAAATAAAAATAATCTTTCATCGTGTGAAATGGATGGTATTTTATTATTTAAATAAAAAGCACTGTTATCTTTATTATATGGTACAAATGTATTAAAAATAGACATACCAAAATCAAAAAATAACCATTTACCATCTTTCATACCAACGTTTGACATATGTAAATCTCTATGGAAAAAATTCCAATCTACATTTAAACGTTTTAATTCATTTACTATTTCATCTTTAAATGACATTATTTTTTCTTTTCCATAGTCAACTAAATGCTCATACAACGTTTCGTCAAATATTTCCATACCAAAACATAATACTCGATGACCCCCATTAAATTTTATAAAACGAAGCCATAACGGTTTTACACATCTAGGTTGCATACCACATTCAATGTATTTATCATATAATGCTTTATGAATAGTATATTCTGCAAATAATGATATTTGATCTATTCTATCCGAACGCTTCAATACCTTCATTGCTATCTTATTACCATTCTCATCAAATGTAGTTGGATATACTCTACTATATGAGCCAGTTTTCCTATCATGATATAAAATCAGATTTTTTTCTTCTCTGCCATCGTTCACTTTACGTAGAAGCCAGCTGTAGGTTTCAGCTTCTCTATAAAATGGAGCATATTGACTTTCCCAGTCATTCATTTTATATATTTTAAATGCATTTATACTTTCGATAACGAATATGTTTAGAGTATATAGAGGTTCTTAAAATATATAAATGATTTGGTTTTTTCTAGGATTCGTTTTCGGCGTATTCATAGCACAGGAATCACCACAATTTCCCAATATGAAACAAGGTGGTAAACGATTTGTAACTTTCGTATTAGAACTTTTGAATCAAGAGAAAGAAAAAGAACCTACACGTACACGTAGTAAATCGGAATAGCAGTATTTAAACGTTTTTTTATAATATAAATGAATTTACGTCGTCATAATTTTGCTACTAATACACCAGATGAGTTTACTATTGACATTGTGAACATGATGAATAGAGAACTACGACCACGTATCCCAGCTGCCAATGTAAATAGACAAATATTCGATAGAATCCACGGTGCATTTGCTAGAGCGGAACGCCGTTTGATGACAACACCAGATGAAAGACCTGTAAATACAATGCCTTTTCCTATGTTGGGAGATCCACCACAGACTAGAACCGGACCTATGCATGGATTATTGCCTCAAACAAAGGCACCGATTGAATTTAAATGTTCTATTTGTCTTGAAAGTATCAAAAAAGGCGATGACCAACAAATATTAAATTGTGGACATAAGTTTTGCGCCGGATGTATCAATCAATGGTTACGAACGAATACTGGAAATGCTAGTTGTCCTACATGTAGAACACCTGTATATAATTCATCTATGAATCAAGCACCTAATATAAGTTCAGCACATCCAAGTAGTAGATTTAGAGGTAACAATAGAATGACACCACAACAAGAAGCTATGGCTATTTTAATGAGAAATTTGAATACAAGTAGAAGATTTTAAATAAAATGTTTAACTTTTTTAATTGACCAAAAATATTCATTTCGTTTACTAAATACATATTCTTCATTATATTTACAAAGCCAAAACACTACCTTCCACCATTTACTTTTTAAAATAAAATTTTCCTCGTCTATAGTAAAACTCCGTATGGACACTTGAGCAATATTAGTCCACTTATCCCACAAATGCGTTGTTTCGATATCTTTACTTTTCTTTACGCTTAATATTTTAGCAAACGTTTTACCTAGAGCATAACAATCCATCCATTTGTTTTTTACAGACATGGATAAGTCTTTACGTTTGTCAAACAAACATTGTATCACTGCTTGAGAAGCCATATAATCACGCGTACCTTTAAAAGAATACACGTTATCTCTTAATGAAAAATCACAATCACATAATACAGGTTGTCCATTTCGAAACAATATATTGTCCAATTTAATATCTTTATGAACATATCCTTTATCATGCATATATTCCACAGCATCCAACAAATGCATCATTAATTTATTTATATCATTAGGTTTTATTTTTGTATTATTCAAATAATGAATCATATCTAATTCACAATATGGATAATGAAAATGTATTGCATATTCCGTTTCCACATATTTATCTGGTAAAAGAAGATATGTTTCATTGTTACAATTTTTTTGTAATGCTTTTAAATTCATCATCACACGAAAATGGATATTTCTTTTATTTTTCATGATTACTTTTATAAAACGTCCTTTGTTCGTTTTAAAAGGAAATCCACCCGAACCTTTAAAATCTTTCATCGCTTCACAAGATTCATCCTTTGAAAAATAATTATCCACAGATTTTATATCCAATAACGCATTCTCCCAATTCCTCTTTCGATACGTTTGAACTTTTGTTTTTAAACAATTGCCCATTAACTAAATTAGATTGTCATTTATAGGCGGTTCTTTCACCAAACGAACGGATGCAATTGGTAACAAATCTATCACGTTGCATAAAACAATCAACTTCCAAAAATTATCAAAATGATTACGATTCACACCATACATATTCGCAAACAATGAACCCCATTCCGACGATATTACACCAGCAAAATTAGATATAGACATCAATGTAGCATACAAACTACCTTCCACACCTTCTGGACATATCTTAGCTGCCAATACCACAGAAGGCAATAATATAAACTGGCCTAACAATGACAATATAATAGAATCCGCCATTGCCAATACCATATTAGATATACCAATTGACTCGTTATAACCAGTTATTATAGATATATAAGACCATTTTAATACCCATGATATACTTAACGTCCAGAAAAATATCTTTCCAAACGGCACTTTCGTTAAATATTTTTTGTACAAAATGGTTCCTACTATAGAAGTAACATAAGACGTCACATCCAAAATACTAAATTGCGTTGCATTGAATTTTAAAACATTCTCAAAATAATATGAAGTTACCGCACCAAATCCAGGAGTAACAGCAGTTATAAATAAAAACAATGCCGGCTTCCATATACTGTCCGATTTAAATGCATATAGTAACGTTTTAAACGTAGCACTTGCTGCTTTTTTCTCTGTTACAGGGTCTTCATTGATAGCCAAAAACAATATTGATATTAATAATGGAAAGCAACCAGTCAATATTTGTACCAATTCAGCACCTATGTTATTGTAGGCTATACCACCCAACGAAGATGCCAATAACCCACCAGCAGCTCGTAGTCCCCAACACCACGATTGAATAGTACCTGTTTCGTTTTCATTCTCTGCCCTTGCGTGTATTACCAATATAGAATCGCATACAACGTCAGCTATACAAGTACCGATAGAAGACATAAACATACAATAACATATCATTTCCATACTATATGACACCCACGGTAATATCCAGTAAGATATAGTTGTTAACCAGCACCCAAACAAAATATAAGGAATGCGTCGATATCCAAATATAGGAAATGAATCAGATATAAACCCATAAATTGGTTTTAAACACCATGGAATACCAGCAAGACCACCCATTGCCATCATCTGAGCTGGAGTTAATTTAACTGTTTCTATTAACCAAAATCTCATAGCAACTGACGGAAATTGGAAAATAAACCCTAACATAAAATAAAATGACAAAAGAATATGTTTTTGATATTTTTCAAACATTTTATAAAATATTAGGCTTCTTATATCTAGAATATGAGCGTTAATGGATTTTAAAAAAAACTGTAGTGTAATATACATATTTTTAAGTATAAATTAATTTATGATATACATATATGAGATTAATATTATTACTACTTATATACAATATAACCATGGTTTTTGCAGGAGACACGTACTATATTTAT
>JACLAD010005733.1_pt1 | contig 39026 bp, 37 predicted proteins | sample 8027901 | NCBI WGS metagenome assembly JACLAD01 (sample SAMN15725071, study PRJNA655200) | protist metagenome | isolation source: fluorescence activated cell sorting (FACS) single amplified genomes of... | place: Spain: Blaines Bay Microbial Observatory, Mediterranean Sea | collected 2016-07-05 | reverse complement strand
CACATCTTAACAAATGTGCTCACCCTTTCTACAATTTTTTCAAAGGCAATAGGCAGGCCTTCCTTCTCCCATGGATGTAAACCTTCAAAAACATGATTACTGCCTTCCAGAAGAAATAATTCTGCATCGGGGTTCCATTCCTTAAGATGTTGTGCATTATCAACATTCACCGTAGGGTCTTCAGTACCATGAATGATGAGAAAAGGTATATCTAAATCTTTTGTTGCCCTGGAAATAGTAAGCCTTTCCTCATTCTCTTTGAAACTGGTGTAAAAGCTGTAAAGATGCGGCATTTGCTGTTTGGTACGGCCATTTTCAACATAGGCAATTCCATTTTCCTTCCATGCGTGCAGCTCGGGGCCTGAAGGAAACCTGTTTCCGAAATCACTTATAGAAGCAAGGGTAATGAGCTTTGTTACACGATCATCTTCGGCAGCTTTCACGATCACCGTTCCGCCACCGCGGGAATGGCCCATTAATGAGATACTCGAAATATCTGCATAGGAATTGTACGGAAAATCCTTTTCGCTCACCCAATCCAGCACCACATCAAGATCGTCCAGTTCTTTTAAAAAGGTGTTTTCACCAAAGGCATCAAGATCTGGAAAATTTATGGGCTGCTCCAAAGTTCCGCCGTTAAAGGAAAAATTAAATTTTATTAGCATAAACCCATTCCTTGCGAACTCCTCTGCCATTAAATTCCACGTTCCCCAGTCTTTAAAACCTTTGTAGCCGTGACAAAAAATAAGGACCGGCTTTTTCTCTTCTTTTTCTGAATAAAATACATCTGTGACTACAGGACGTCCATGCTTTCCTTTTAGAGGAATGTTCTTTATTTTCTTTATTACCATGTTTGTGAGGGAATTTCTTTCTCCAGAAAAGGTATTTCCGGATCACATATTTCTGTTATCAGTTTTTTCAATTCTGTACGGTAAGCTTCCAGAACACCGTCATTAATATCGGGATCTTTCTTTGCGCCATAGCCGGATTTGTCCTTTTTAGAATACTTCAAAAAGCCATTTTGGAGGTTCTTAAAAGAAATGATTCCGGCTTCAACAGGCTCCTTAAAAGGTTTTTTGTCGTTGAGCATACATGCATAGCTTAATATCTGAAAAGTTTTGCCGTACTTGTTATAATCGGTTGTTAAATCTTCCCAGTCAATGATCTCCACCTGGTTTTGCTGCACATTTCCGGTCTTATAATCGATCACACGCTCTTTCCCGTTAAAAGTGTCATATCGATCCACTTTTCCGCGGATAAAAACCGGAAAATCGAGGTTTTCCATTGAAATTTCGGTTCTTAGATCACTTTCCACCTCCAAAATTTCAAGAGAATTTCCTTCTTCCAGAAGGTTCATATCCATTTTCAAGAGGTTGATGACATACTTTTTAGCCACTTCAAAAATGAGCAGGTTTTTGCCCTTTTTGAGTGGTTCTTTGGTATAGGTTTTCTGAAACTGAACGGCAACCTCTGCAGGCGTTTTTTTAATTGCTTCCTTAAGGTCTTCCACAGTTACGTTTTTCCCCACCCAATTCTTGTAAAAGACTTCGAGCGTGTCATGTACCACGGTTCCCAGCGTATTATAGGCGATGGTCTCTTCAACTTCTTCCCTGTCCTTAATTCCTAGGATATATTGCCTGTAAAAATCTATGGGATTTCGAATGTAAGTGGTCAATGCTGAAGGTGAAAACCCACGGCCTGCAAGCTCCTTTATTCTTTGAAGGATTTCTTCGTTTTTCTCTACCCGCTGCAATTCCCTGCCAATGGCGGGTACTTTTGGTGCCACTGTTACTTTTTTGAGCTGGTGAGCTTCTTGATTTTCCATTTCCAGTTGCAACAGGAAGCGGCTTTTCTCCCCCGCACTAAGTCCGTCACTCTCAGTATTGTAAAGCAAATGAACATTCTTTGCCCTTTGTAAAAGATGATAAAAGTGATAGGTGTAAACGGCGTCCTTTTCCTTGTAGGTTGGCAGATCATAAGAACATTTCAGGTCATACGGAATAAAGGAATTACTGCTTTTTCCGGCAGGCAGCACCCCTTCGTTGACAGAGGTGATTATCACGTTTTCAAAATCCAGCACCCGTGACTCCAGCATTCCCATGAGCTGAAGCCCTGTAAAAGGTTTTCCGCGGAAATCTACCGTTTGACCTGCTAGAAGCTCCTTGTATACGCTGTACAGGGTTTTCACAGATTTTACGTGCGAATATGTCTCCAGCAAATTTCCGAGTTTATTGAACAGCAAATGGTACTGGTAAAGGAATTCGAGCGTAAGCTGATCTTTTTCCTTGTCAAGGCTGTTCTTGATCTCAAAGATCAACTTCTGAAACTGAGAAATGGCAAAACCGGGATCATTTTTCCAGTCCTGAAAGCAAAGCCCGAAAATCTTCCTGTACTTTTCAGGAATTAATTCAAGAAGCTTTGTAGTTGAGAAATAGACAAGGTTGTCCTGCTGAATTTTTTCTGAAATATTCCGGGAAAATCCCTTGGTGATCTTCTGGATCAACGGGTGGTTGCTCAGCCCAATTACATCTTTATAGTAAAGCTCTTCTTTCTTGATCGCGTGCATCCTTAACAATTCTTCGAATAAGGAAGTAACAGGTGCTGCCCTAAGCGGAAAACCCATGGTAACGTTGATCTCCTCCACGTTTTGAGGCAAAGAATTCAACACCGGTAGCAGCAGGGCTTCATCTCCAAGAACAACAGCAGTTTTCCTGATTTCCTCCGGGCTTAAATTCGCCAAAAGTTCCCCCACATATTTCGCCTGCCCAATATTTCCGGGGACAGCAGTCATCTGGATGTTTTTGCTTCCGCTGAAATTATGGGAAACAAATTTAAAATCCCTGTCGTGGTACATTGGCCAGTCTTTTTTATACCGGCGCATAAACAGGGAAGCATCATGCTGCGTATCTTCTAGAAAAACCTCATCAATGTCCCAAAAGATCTGTGCCACACCAAGAGATTCCATTTTTTGAAGAATCTTTTGTTCTGCATTGTTGAGAGCATTAAAGCCAAGAAAAATATGCGGGTTCTTATGGTCTTCTATATAGTTTTCAATTTTTTCAGATGCCCGGCGGTAAACCATCCCCTGATATGCCATTTTTTGCTGCTCCAAAGAGGCTCTTAAAGCTTCATAGTATTCAGGGAGTTTCTGCCAAAAAGATAAATAATTCTCCATTAAAGAAGTTTTCTCCTTCTGTACAGACCAGTGATTTACCTCCTGAATATCAGACAGATAATTAAAAAATGGTTTATAATCAATCAGATACCGGTCAATCTCATTAAAATCATGTAAAAGGGTTTGAGCCCATGAGGAGAAGGTGTCAAAATTTTCAATTTTATCTTTGGACGTGCATTCAAGATAAACGGAATAGAACTCGAACAAGGCAGTAGTATTATCTATTGCTTTCAAGCCAGACATTTCTTCTGAAAATTCTTCAATACTCAGCACCCGGGGAGCGAAAGAAGGACTTTTGGAAAGCCTCGCAAGTTCTGTTATCAAAAAAGATCCTGCGCGCTTGCTGGGCAGAATAAAAGTATAACGAGCAAGTGATTTATTATGAGAAAGTAGTTCCTGTAGAACCTGGGTAATAAATGGTGTCATAGCATAAAAATAAAAAACGCCCCGATGTATCGGAGCGTTTTTCTACAAAAAGATTTATTCTTTTCTAGTTATTCATATCCATGTCCATAGATTCGCCCTGCTCACCTTCAAGTGAAATCTCCACTCTTCGGTTTTGCTGCCTTCCTTCTCTGGTACTGTTTGTAGCAATTGGCTGGCTTTCACCATAACCGGTCGCTGAAATCCTGTCTTGAGAAATTCCTGCTTCTACAAGGTAGTTCATTACAGCTTCTGCACGTTCCTGAGAAAGTTGTTGGTTGTATGATTCAGCACCAGTACTATCTGTATGGCCTTCAATATGGAAATCTGTAGTTGGATATTCTTCCATAATATCTGCAATTGCCTGCAACGTCTCTTCAGATTCGTCACGAAGGGTCGCTTTATTCAGGTCGAATAAAATGGTTCTTGAATATTCGTTCAATTCATTGATCACCTCTACAGTTGGTTCAGGACAACCATTGTTTTCAACAGTTCCTGCAACTTCAGGACATTCGTCTTCTTCATCTACCACTCCGTCATTATCACTATCCACGAAAGGACATCCGTTATTATCTGCAGGTCCTGCTTCGTTAGGACATTCATCCTCACTGTCTCTTATTCCGTCACCATCAGCATCAGGACATCCATTCATAGCCACAGTCCCGGCTACAGTTGGACATTCGTCCTCATTATTAGGAATTCCGTCCCCGTCTGTGTCGGGACATCCGTCAAATTGTGCCAAACCGGCTTCATTAGGACAGGCATCCATCCTGTCGGCAATACCATCACCGTCAGAATCAGGACATCCATTAAATTCAGGTAAACCTGCTACTTCAGGACATTCGTCATTCTTGTCATATATACCATCGCCATCAGTATCCATACCACCAAAGGCAATCTTAATTCCTGCAACATGCTGGAAATGAGAATTAAAATCATCCTGAAACGCATGCTTGTACACTGTTTGTACTGAAAGTGCTATATTGTCTGAAAACCAAAAATTAAGCCCTACTGTACCATCCAGCGTTGCAGCTCCTTCTTCGTCAACCCAGGTATAACCACCACCGGCACCAAGGAATGGATCAAACCATCCTGCATTGGCATCGTTTCTAAAACTGTAGTTAAAGGTACCGTCTACCGCGTAATAAGTAAGACGATCCCAGCTGTCATCCCCAAATTTTTCGATCATATTTACAGATCCTGCGCCTTCAAAATAGAAGCCACCTCCAATGTTTCTTGCAACAGAAAGTCTTGTGACTCCCGGAAGGATATTCCAGTGATCACCAACATTGAAAAAGTCTTCAAAATAACCTCCTAAAGGAGTATCTTCACCTGTAGGGTAAAAATCCACGGCGTTGATACCAATTCCTATTGCCCAGGGATTATTTTCATCCTGCGCCTGTACAGCTGTAAAGCTCAGCATAAAAAACGCAGCCAATAAAAAGGTGTTTAAATGTTTCATATTCAAATGTTTAAATTCAATTGAGTTAGTTGAAACAAAAGTAGGCTGATATTCATTAGCGGCAAAGTTTATAATAATAAAGTTTTCTTAATATACCAATGAGCATGCGGCTTCACAGCGTATTTTTCAGATAAAATCAAAATATTTTCATAAATTTTTAGGTAATATTCAAAGGGTAAAAACTCTTAATAACTTATTTATGAGATAACATTGAGCTCTTTTCCTACTTTGACAAAAGCCTTAATTGCAGCGTCCAAATGCTCTTTTTCATGTGCTGCAGAAAGCTGTACCCTAATTCTTGCCTTTCCTTTTGGAACCACAGGATAGAAAAAGCCTATTACATAAATCCCTTCCTCCAGAAGCCTATCTGCCATATCCTGCGAAAGTTTTGCATCATAAAGCATCACCGGTACAATTGCCGCGTCCCCATCAATAATATCAAAACCAGCATCTTTAATTCCCTTTTTGAAGTACCTGGTATTTTCCTTTAGCTTATTTCTCAAAGAACTATCTGTTGCCAGCATTTCAAAAACTTTAATAGAAGCGCCAACAATGGCCGGTGCCAGGGAATTTGAAAATAGGTAAGGCCTTGATCTTTGGCGTAGCATTTCTATAATTTCTTTTTTACCGGTAGTATAACCACCCATGGCACCACCAAGAGCTTTTCCAAGAGTTCCTGTAATAATATCAATTCGGCCCAATACTCCTTTTTCTTCAAGTGTACCAATCCCGTTTTCACCAATAAAACCTGTTGCATGTGCTTCATCTATCATTACCAGCGCATCATACTTATCTGCCAAATCACAAATTTCATCCAGCGGCGCTACCAGGCCGTCCATAGAAAAGACTCCGTCGGTTACAATTATCTTAAAGCGGGCACCGTCTTCATTTGCCTGTTTTAACTGCTTTTCAAGATTGTCCATGTTGTTGTTCTCATAGCGATAACGCGCAGCTTTGCAAAGCCGAACCCCGTCAATAATAGAGGCGTGGTTAAGCGAATCTGAAATAATTGCATCTTCCTTAGAAAACAAAGGTTCGAACACACCTCCGTTAGCGTCAAAGGCGGCGGCATAAAGTATGGTGTCTTCGGTCTTGTAGAAATCAGCGATCTTTCCTTCCAGTTCCTTATGAATATCCTGCGTTCCACAAATAAATCGCACGCTGCTCATTCCGAAGCCATGCGTATCCATCGTGTCTTTTGCCGCCTGGATGACTTCAGGATGAGATGAAAGTCCCAAATAATTATTGGCGCAGAAGTTAATTACCTCTTTTCCTCCCTGGATGGTAATCGCCGCGCCCTGAGGAGAAGTAATGATTCGCTCCTTTTTATAAAGGCCTTCTTCCTTTATTTCTTCTATTTCTTTCTTTAAATGATCTTTTATTTTTCCGTACATGATTCTGTTTTTTACAAAATTACACTTCTTTTAAACAACGTTCACTGTGACCTGCCGGTTAATATAGATGAGAAGCCTGGACTCCACCTCAAATCCCATTGCAGTAAGCACCTGCGCATAACTATTGATCTGTGATTTGTGACTCTTGCTTGCTTCTCCGGTCTTGTAATCTATAACACTTACCTTGTTCCCATTAAAAACAAGCCTGTCTGGCCTTAATATGGTTCCGTTTTCTGTAATAATATCACGTTCATTGTAGACCAAAAGTTCGGGTTCAAAAAATTTCTTCAATTCAGGATGCTCCACCACTGCCATTATTCCGGCTTTTACTTCTTCTTCATCATTATTTTGAAAAAGCCCTTCTTCCCGCGTCTCTGCAATGGCCCTTTCCACATCTTTCTTCGACTTTATTCTGAAGAAAATATCATGCACCAAATGCCCTTTTTCGATAGCCTGCGCCTGGGAAGAATCCCAAAGCAAACCAGATTTTGTTATGATAGAAACAGCATTGCTTCCTGTTGGTGAGGAATAGTATTTTTCCTGTTGATAATTATTATTCTCTTCTATTTCTTCTGAAACCGGAAGATCTTCCCTGCTTCCGAATTCATATTCATGACTTTCATCCCATTTCCCAATCGATTTAAGCCATGATATAAATAAGCCCGAAAATTTATTCAGATTTTCTTTGCCCTTGTTTAATTCATATTTTGAAATAATATATAACTGCTTCACCGGCCGGGTAAGAGCCACGTAAAGTACATTTAGCGCGTCCAGCTGACTGTAATAACAAAGATTCTCGTACAAAAGTGAAGGTTCCTCGCCCCATTGCAGCATATCTTTGGAAGCTTTTAAATATCCCACAGGAATTTCTTCACTTAAAGTTTCAGGAATGTCCATCCACAAGGATTCCCTGGCGACATCTGTAATATTGCTGTTCGCAAACGGGTAAATAACAATTGGAAATTCAAGCCCCTTGGCTTTGTGAATGGTCATAATTTGCACCGCATCCTTATCTGGCGAAGCGGCGATGCTTTTTCTATCCTTTTTATGCTCCCACAGTTCCAAAAATTCAAAAATTCCGTGGTTTTCTTTTTGGGAAACTTCGTAGACATAATCGAGGAATGACTGCACATACGCATCTGAAGACTGTACCAAATCAAACTTCCTGATAATGTATTCTACAGCTTCATACAGGGAATAACCTGTCACCTGCTCCAGGTCGAACTCTATCCCAAAAGTTTTCAGGCTATCAAAGAAATACTGATGATCAAGATCCAGCCTTTCTTTGATGAATTTATAAGCATTTCCTGGCGCTATAATATGTTCCACAAGGTGGTCGAGAATAAGCAGCTTCAGGTTTTTATCCAGGCCGTCAAGGGAAAACTGTAAAACAGCGGTTATAAAGTTCACTTTTGGAGACTGGGAAAGCAAAAGGCTTTCCGCAGAAATTACCGGCACTCCATTTTCACTTAACAAAGAAGCGATCGCTACACCTTCTTTTTTTCTTCGGGTAAGAATGCAAATATTACTTAGCGCCACTTTCTTTTCCTGCAGATCTTTTATTATCTCCAACACCTTTTCGGGATAAACCTGCATCTCTTCGTCGGCATTTTCAGCTTCAATAAAAGAAAGATTCACGTAGCCTCCCTCCTGCTTTTTTGGTTCCTGGGAAGCTGTTTCCTTAAACAATTTTTGATGCTCCAGATTTGAAAAACAAGCCGATGAAAACTGGAAAAAGTCATTGTTGAAATCTACGACCTGTTTTGAACTTCGGTAGTTATGCGGCAGTAAAACCACTTCCTTATTCTCCAGGTTGAACGGATTATTGCTTCCGCAGAGAGCCATGAACTGCTCTGCTTTTCCACCACGCCAGCGATATATGCTTTGTTTTGCATCTCCCACCAGCGTAAGGCTGCCATGTTCCCCTCCTTCATGTATGGTTGTTAGGGTATGATCTACCAGCGGGATGAGATTTTCCCATTGCATCTCACTGGTATCCTGAAATTCGTCGATAAAATAATGCCGGTATCGCTCCCCGAGACGCTCATAGATAAAAGGAGCGGGTTGATCTTTTACAGCGCCGGAAATGGTCGCGTTGAATTCTGAAATCATCACGATAGAACGCTCTTTTTTGATCATGGCCACCTCCTCCTGAATGGCGCTCAAAAGTGATAGTGGCGTGAGGTTTTTTTCAACCGCTGCGAAATATTGAAGTTTCGTGATATATCTCTTCACCTCATTAAAAAGGGAAGCAACTTCCGGCTGCAGGCGATCCAGAATGATTTTTTTGTCTTCGCTCAGTTTCTTTGCATATAAGGGTTCATCTGCAATGCCCAGCTGCCATTTTGCATCGAAATCTACCTTAAAATTTTTATTTTGAAGTTTTAGAAAGAAATTAGGGCAACTGCCTCTATTAAAATCTGACTTTTCGAGTCCGTTGTTTTCCAGCAGCTGGAAAAAGCGGTTGGAAGTCTCCACCACTCCCTCTTCAAAAAAGGCATTTTGCTTCCTTATTTCAGAAGCAAGCGAGTCAAAATCCTTTAGTTTCTTGTTTTTCAGTAACTGCAGAAAAGCCTGATTATCTTCACTGTTAAGCAATTCTGCGATCTTATACAGGTCTTTTGCAATGTCCCAGCTCTTGTCTTCATCGGTCTTACTCAGAGAAAAGTTGATAAGCACCCTGGTAAGTTCCTTATCTTCCCCGGCTTTATTGATCAATCGCTCCACGGCCTCCTGTAGCACTTCGGCGGTGTTCAATTCCACCTCAAAATTGAGCGGCAGGTCAAGATCTTTGGCAAATGTTCTCAAAACCCGGTGCGTAAAACCATCTATGGTAGAAACTTCAAAAGCTGCGTAATTGTGAATGATATTTTTAAGGATGTTTTGACTGCGCATTTTAACTTCGGAAGCAGAAAAGCCGGTTTCCTCACAAATAATATTCAGAAGCGGCTGAAATTTCTGCGGAACAGGGTCTTTAGAAAATGCATAAAGATTGTCTACAATCCTGGATTTCATTTCCTCCACCGCTTTGTTGGTAAAAGTAATGGCAAGGATGTTCTTATAAGCATCCTTTCTTCCGGAGGAAAAAAGGAGCAGTAAATACTCTTTTACGAGGGTAAAAGTCTTCCCTGATCCTGCGGAAGCATTGTAAATGGTAAAGGAATTTTCTTTCTTCAAGCTATTTTTTTACTAAAATATAAAATCCTTTTCTGGTTCTAACAAACCGCCTGATTTTCTTTCGGATTCATCAAAATCCAGGCATAATTATTTATGGAATGAGCATCATTTTCAGTTAAAAACCTAAAGGTTTAAGGATTTTATAACATCTAAATGTTTTTCCTAAATGGCTTTATTCCTAAATTTGGGGTTGATCTAAATTAATAATCAAAAAAAACATATCATATTATGGCATTCGAATTACCGAAACTCAAATATGCGTTTGATGCGTTAGAGCCGCATATAGATGCAAAAACAATGGAAATTCATCACGATAAGCACCATGCGGGATATACCAGCAAATTGAATGATGCTATTAAAGGGACTGACCAGGAAGGAAAAACCATCGAAAATATCCTTACAAACCTTGACATGAGCGATAAAGCTGTTCGTAATAATGGTGGTGGATATTACAACCACAACCTTTTTTGGGAAGTGATGTCTCCAGACGGAGGCGGAAAACCAAGTGGAGATCTTGCTGCAGCAATCGATAAAAAATTTGGTTCTTTTGATTCTTTTAAAGAAGAATTTTCCAAGGCTGGTGCCACTCAGTTTGGTTCAGGATGGGCCTGGTTGTGTGTAAAAGAAGGCGGAGAGCTGGAAGTTTGTTCTACTGCAAACCAGGATAACCCTCTTATGCCCGAGATTGGATGCGGCGGAACTCCCATCCTTGGAATGGATGTTTGGGAGCATGCTTATTATCTAAAATATCAAAACCAGCGTCCTGCCTATATTGATGCATTCTTTAATGTGATCAACTGGGAAGAAGTTTCCAGAAGATATGCTCAGGAAAAATAATTGCTGAGATAGAATAATAGTCAAAAAGGCTGCCCTGGGGCAGCCTTTTTATTTTTGTGCAAATTAAAAGTTGTATCTCTTCTTATTGAAAATCAGGAAGAAAGATAAAAGAGGCAAAAAATAAAAGGAGGCGAAATAGTTATTCCGCCTCCCTTTGCCCCAAATCTACCATGAACTTAACCTACTTATGCTATGGCTTTGCTAATATAGATTAAAAATGTACCTCCATAAATTATTCTAGACCAACTACAGGGAAAATAGTTGAATTACAAAGGTCTTATTTTGAGTGTAAGAAATAGAACATATTTTTTGCTCTTTTTTCTGAAAATCAGATCATTACACAACCGAACCTCTTATTTAGGCCTTATATCTTTAAGCCTTAACTGAATGCTTATATTACCATTCCATTCATTCTCGTCAATACAATAGGCTGCATCTACTTTACTGCCATTAGAAAGCAACTCACATTTTCCACCCAGATTAAAACCAATTGCATCAAAAGATATTCCTGAACTTTCCTCTACAAAACGAGCTTTTAAGTGCAGTGAATCTCCACCCACGCACTTTGCATAACCAGCATCTTTTAAGTTTGACGTCATAAAAACCGGTGTCATATTTCCAGGGCCAAAAGGAGCAAATTGTTTCAGGATTCTGTGGAATTTAGGCGTAATATCTGCCAATTGAATTTCTGCATCTATGGATGTTTCAGGAATCAACAGATTTTTATCTATGCTTTCTGAAACGACTTCTTCAAACTTTCGCTTAAAATTTTCATATTCAGATTCCAGCAGGGTGAGACCTGCTGCATATTTATGACCTCCAAACTGCTCAATATGTTCGCTGCAGCATTCCAGCGCATCATAAACATCAAATCCTTTTACAGACCTTGCAGATGCGGCGAGTTTATCACCACTTTTTGTAAACACCAACGTTGGTCGGTAATAGGTTTCGGTAAGCCGGGAAGCCACAATTCCTATCACCCCTTTATGCCAGTTTTCCTGATACACAACTGTTGTAAATCTTTCCTGCTCTTTAGCGGTTTCTATTTGCATGAGCGCTTCGGCCGTAATGGTTTTATCTGCATCCTTCCTGTCACTATTAAATACTTCAATTTCTGAAGCAAATTGTTGTGCAACCTCTTCATTTTCTTCAGTTAAAAGGTTCACTGCATGCAGACCATGTTTCATTCTACCGGCAGCATTAATGCGTGGCGCAATGATAAAAACCACATCTGTGATCGTAAGCGTTTCTTTTTTTACCTGCTCCAAAATGGCTTTAAATCCGGGTCTTGGAGCTGCATTTATTACGCGAAGTCCGTGGTAAGCCAGCACCCGGTTTTCCCCGGTTACAGGAACAATATCGGCTCCAATGGCGGTAGCAACTAAGTCCAGGTACGGGATTAGGTCTTCTATGGTTCCATTTCGACGGGAGCTTAACGCCTGTAGCAGCTTAAAACCAACTCCGCAGCCGCAAAGCTCTTTATAAGGATAATTACAATCCTCTCTTTTAGGGTCCAGCACAGCAACGGCTGCAGGAATTTCGGACCCTGGACGGTGGTGGTCACAAATCACAAAGTCAATTCCCTTTTTAGATGCGTAAGCAACTTTTTCAATGGCTTTTATTCCGCAGTCAAGTGCGATGATAAGAGAAATATCATTATCTGCCGCAAAGTCAATTCCTTTATAGGAAACACCGTAACCTTCATCATAGCGATCAGGGATATAGGTGGCAATATTGGGATAAATTGTCTTGACGTAAGAAGAAACCAGGGCAACGCTGGTGGTGCCGTCCACATCATAGTCGCCGTACACCATGATATTTTCTCCTTCCAAAATGGCTTTTTCAATGCGCAGCACGGCTTTCTCCATGTCCTGCATGAGAAAAGGATCATGAAGATCTTCAAGAGAAGGCCTAAAAAATTTTTTCGCCTGGTCAAAAGTCTCGATCCCGCGCTGTACCAGCAAAGAAGCAACAGGTTTGCCCACACCAAGTGATTTGGCAAGATGAGCAACAATTTCGGGATCGGGTTTGGGTTTTAGAGACCAGCGCATGTTCATTTTTTGCTCAAAAATAGTAATTGTAAATGCTCTTTTTGAAGGTACAGCTAATAAAATATTTGTTTACTTTCAGGAATGGTACTACCTTCATTACCTGATAAAGAAAGTCTTATGAAAAAAATATTCTCACTTCTGGTATTAGCCCTTTTTTTCGCCTGCTCCGAAAACAATAGTGTCAACGAAGACGTAAAGCAAACAATGGAGGAAGAAACTTTTACTATTTCAACAAAAACTTCGGAAGATCTTAAGCACCGTTACCTGCTTATGGAAGCATTCCCGACGGAAGGCGGGCCAAAGATCACCGCCGATGCCCAGCATGCAGCATTCAGTGAAATTGAATATCAGCAGGACGGAATATTCTACGTTTATCAACCTGAAGAAGGATTTACAGGAACCGACGAAGTAGAAATCACCCACTATATATCTGCCGGAGGACCTGAAATGACCGCCTCTAAAGTTGTAAAACTAAAAATTGAGGTCTCAGAATAATTTTTTTTTAATAGAAGAAGCTTATTTCTTTCCTCCAACTACCACCACAATTTCCCCTTTTGGAGGTTTGTTGGTGTAATGCTCAAGAACTTCAGAAGCCGTGCCGCGGATTGTTTCCTCGTGCAGTTTGGTAATTTCCCTGGAAACTGAAACCGGCCTATCCTCTCCAAAGAATTCCACAAATTGGGACAAGGTTTTTATTAGCTTGTGCGGAGATTCATAGAAAATAATGGTTCGGGTTTCTTCGGCCAAAAGAATTAATCTCGTTTGCCTGCCTTTTTTCACAGGAAGAAAACCTTCAAAAACAAATTTATCATTTGGCAGTCCGCTATTCACGAGTGCGGGTACAAAAGCTGTTGCGCCCGGGAGACAGTCTACTTCAATCCCAGCTTCCACGCAGGCGCGGGTAAGTAAAAATCCGGGGTCGCTAATTGCCGGCGTTCCCGCATCACTAATCAATGCATAGGTTTTACCATTCTTAATTTGCTGCACAATTCCTTCCACAGTTTTATGCTCATTGTGCATGTGATGGCTGTGCATGGGCGTGTTTATCTCAAAATGTTTAAGGAGTTTCCCGCTGTTTCGTGTGTCTTCGGCTAAAATAGTATCTACCTGTTTAAGGACTGAAACTGCCCTGAAGGTCATGTCTTCCAGGTTTCCAATAGGTGTTGGCACCAAAAATAATTTTGCCATTCGTGGGAGATCCTCTTTATTCAAATTTGCTTTCAACGACGGCCAGGAATCTTATTTCATATTCCTCTTTGCCTTCCCAGTTATTGTAATCGGGCTTTACCATATTTAAAACGAAATTTACCGCTTCTTCCTTGCTTTTCATGGTGTTAAGCTGGGAAAGCACCCGGTTATAATCTGAATTACTTCCTTCAAAAAGGTGCTTTACAAAGGCGTGCCGGTCATTGATCCCTACCTGAAAAGACTTTTTCAAACGATCATTTAAAGACCTGGGTTTTTCTGCTTCGCGGGAATTTACGGGTTCAAACTGCGGCAGGTGATCGTAATGTACACCGCCTATATCTTCCATGTCGTTCTTCTTATAATTCTTCGGAAGAATGTGCTCCAGCATTTCATCGAACTCCTGAGATTCCGGTGGCATCTGGGCGACAATATCCTTTATTTTTTCGGTATTTGGTTCAGTAATGGCTTCAGAATCGTTGAAAAGAGTACCGTCGGGCGCAAATCTATCCTCGTCCTCCTCTTCATCTGGCGCTGATTTCGGTTCTTCAATCTTAGGTTTTTCAGGAGATTCTTTAGGTTCTTCCTTTGGCTGTTCTTCTACAGTTTTTTCAGCAGAAAAAAGATTTTTTTCAGTAAAATTCAAAATGGTTAATTTCTCGTATAAACTTTGCGCAAGGTTCTTTAATTCCTCAGAGTCAAAGTCCTCCTGTTGTTTTAAAGACAGCACTTTTTCAGCTAAAGCGATCAATTCCTCTTTCAATTGCTTTTTCATAACTTTCCTGCTTAGGGATTAATTGCGGTTGTATTTTTAATAAATTTGTGTCACCTTTATACGAAAGCGACCTTCGCTTTTTTCGTCTTGAAAAATACAAAATGTTTCTCGAAAATACAGTAAATCATAAGGAGCAATTTGGTTGGATTGAAGTAATATGCGGATCTATGTTCTCGGGAAAGACCGAAGAACTCATACGCCGACTCAAACGTGCCAAATTTGCCAAACAAAATGTGGAGATATTCAAACCGGCCGTAGATACCCGTTACAATGAAGAAATGGTGGTTTCTCATGATTCCAACGAAATACGATCTACTCCCGTGCCTGCCGCAGCCAACATAAGAATACTGGCCGACGGTTGTGACGTGGTGGGCATAGATGAAGCCCAGTTCTTTGATGAAGAGATCGTCTCGGTTTGTAATGATCTTGCGAATAAAGGGATACGCGTGATTGTTGCCGGGCTGGACATGGATTTTAAAGGCAATCCTTTTGGACCCATGCCTAACCTCATGGCCACGGCAGAATATGTAACTAAAGTTCATGCTGTTTGTACCCGCACGGGAAATCTCGCGCAATACAGCTACAGGAAAGCGGCCAGTGATGACCTGGTGCTGCTGGGAGAAACAGAAGAATACGAACCTTTGAGCAGGGCCGCATTTTTTAAGGCCAGGTTAAAAGAAAAAATAAAGAACCTGGAAGTAAGGGATTCTGAAGAAATTACAAGCCCCAAAAAAGTCTAATATGCCTGTAGCACATGAAACCGTACTGGAACTGGATCTAAACGCGCTTGCCCACAACTTTAAATATTTAAGGTCAAAAGTAGGGAAAGAAGTGAAGGTCATGGCAGTTGTAAAAGCCTCGGCTTACGGTGGGGATGTGGTGGCAATGGCAAAAAAACTCTCAAATCTGGGAGCAGATTACCTGGCGGTGGCATATATTTCTGAAGGTATCGCGCTGCGTGAAGCCGGGATCGAGCTGCCTATCATGATCCTTCATCCACAGTCTACCAACTACGACAGCCTGGTGCAACACTGCCTTGAACCCAGCCTTTACAGTGAATTTGTACTAAAAGAATTCATTGCAACTGCCGAAAAACTGAAGCAGAAGAATTTCCCGGTGCATATAAAATTTAATACGGGAATGAACCGGCTCGGCTTTTCAGAAGAAGAGGTCACTAAAGTCGGCAGCATTTTAAATAAAACAACAGCAGTGAAGGCAGCTTCGGCTTTTTCACATTTATCGGCCAGTGAAGACTGGAAGGAAAGAGATTTTACCCTTCAGCAAATACATACTTTTCAACGCATTGCGATTCGGCTATTTGATCAATTAGATTATCAGCCCCTGCTGCACATCTGCAATACTTCCGGAATTATAAATTATCCTGAAGCCGCTTTTGATATGGTGAGAACCGGAATAGGTCTTTATGGCTTCGGAAATGATAAATCTGAAGATCAAAAACTGAAACCCGTTGGCACCTTAAAAACCATTATTTCGCAGATCCATCATCTAAAAGAAGGGGACTCTGTAGGTTACAACCGGGCGTTCATTGCAAAAAGACCCACTAAGACCGCTACCCTTCCCATTGGTTATGCCGATGGTATTAAAAGAGATTACGGCAACGGTAAAATTGGGGTTTACATTAATGGAAAATACGCTCCTATCATTGGAAACGTCTGTATGGATATGATCATGACCGATGTTACAGGCATTGATTGTGAAGAAGGCGATGAAGTGATTGTGTTTGGCGGACCTCAACATGCCACCGATTTTGCCGCTGCAGGAAATACTATTTCCTATGAATTGATCACGGGCATTTCCTCCCGGGTAAAACGTATCCTCATTGGCGCATAGCCGCTTTTCCTTATATTTGGGCAAAATATATTCGTTTTATGTCATTTTTTAAAGATTTCAAGGCCTTTATCATGAAAGGCGATATTATTGCACTTGCAACCGCAGTAGTGGTAGGCCAGGCATTTAATAAGATCGTTTCCTCTGTAGTTGCAGATATCATCATGCCCATCATTGGAGTTTTCATGGGAGGAACAGATTTTTCCCAGCAATTCATTGCCCTAGATGGAGGAGACTATGAAACCCTGCAGACAGCACAGGAGGCTGAAGCCGCCGTCCTCACCTATGGAAATGTGATACAGGCGATCATTTATTTTCTCATCGTTGCATTCTTTATTTTCATAGTGCTTAGAGCGTATGAAAAGACGAAAAAGAAGAAAGAAGCTCCCGTGGTCGCTGCTCCAAAAGGGCCTTCTCAGGAACAGTTACTTACAGAAATAAGGGATGAGTTGAGAAAGCAAAAATAGTTTGCACAGGACAATGAAAAATGTATTTCTGTATTATACTGCCACTTTAATTCCTGCCATTCTTTTGGCGATGTACTGGAACTATATGCCTCCAAAAACCGCTTTAAGCTTGTTATTGTTCTATAGTGTGATCTATCGCACATGGCTGGATGGCATTCGTCTTAGCAGCAAAGGCTTGATTGAGAAACATGAGATCTGGAAACTTATGTATAACGGAATGAGGAGAAGATATTTTAAAGAATTATATTTGCAGAAATAGTTTGTACGCACGTAGTAACCGCTACACTATATATTTTAATCCTTAAACCCCGCCGCGGCGGGGTTCTTTTTTATTAGCTTCCAAAAATGACATTTTGAAAGCATTTTTAAAGCTGCATATTTAACAATCTGTGTAAAGTCGTTAAAGAAAGAAATTCCTCCCGAAATTTCAGCGTTCCTCTTCTTGTAATTCCCAGCAGTACAATACATTTGTAACCAGAATTAAAGAGGTTAATAAGATCCCAGGGGTTCAGGAACTTTTAAGGTCTTGACAATAACAAGTTAATAAAGATTCCCGCCTGCGCGGGAATGACAATATTTAAAATATGAAAGTAGCAGTCGTTGGAGCCACCGGGATGGTTGGCGAGGTCATGTTAAAAGTGTTAGCCGAGAGAAACTTTCCGGTGACGGAGTTATTACCCGTAGCTTCGGAAAGATCTATTGGCAAGAAAATTTCTTTTCAGGAGAAGGAGTACGAGGTAATTGGACTGGAAGAAGCGGTGGAGCAAAAGCCTGAAATTGCCATTTTTTCAGCGGGAGGCGATACTTCCCTGGAGTGGGCACCAAAATTTGCCGAAGCCGGAACAACCGTAATCGACAACTCTTCGGCCTGGAGGATGGATCCCTCAAAAAAGCTGGTCATTCCCGAAATAAATGCTTCAGAAATAACTTCCGAAGATAAAATTATTGCCAATCCTAACTGTTCTACGATTCAGTTATTAATGGCTCTAAAGCCGCTGCACGATAAATATAAAATTAAGAGAGTCGTGGTTTCAACCTACCAGTCTATTACAGGAACCGGTGTAAAAGCCGTGGAGCAGCTGGAAAATGAATATTCCGGTAAAAAAGGCGAAATGGCGTATCCATACCCAATCCACCGCAACGCCTTGCCGCACTGTGATGTTTTCCAGGAGAACGGCTACACCAAGGAAGAGATGAAATTAACTAAAGAAACCAAAAAGATCCTTGGAGATGACTCTGTAAATGTGAGTGCGACCGCCATAAGGATTCCTGTAGTTGGTGGTCATAGTGAAGCTGTAAATGTGGAATTCCATTCAGATTTTAATGAACAGGAAGTAAGAAAAATTCTCAGTGATTTCCCGGGAGTCACAGTTCAGGACAACCCAGATACTAATACGTATCCCATGCCGATTTATGCCGAAGGAAAGGATGACGTTTTTGTAGGCAGAATAAGACGCGATTATTCGCAGCCAAACACGCTCAACATGTGGGTGGTTGCAGATAACCTGCGTAAGGGCGCCGCAACCAACGCAGTACAAATTGCTGAATACCTTATAGCAAACGAACTGGTTTAAGTCCAGAAAAATTGCTAGAAATCCTGCTTTTGAAGCTTCAGAAGCAGGATTTTTTATTAGTAGTTCAATATAATGAGCTACAATATCTCGTCCTGCTCATAATGAGGGATCTCCTGCAATTCCGTTTCTTTTCCCTGCAAACCTTCTTCAATATCATAATCTGCCTGTAAACCCAGCCAGAATTTTGCCGAATTTCCAAAGTATTTGCTCAACCTTAGAGCCGTGTCGGCAGTTATTCTTCGATTCCCTTTAATAATCTCAGAAATTCTGGTTTGTGGAATCTTCAGGTCTTTTGAAAGCCGATATAGAGTTATGTTAAGCGGTTGCAAAAATTCCTCAGATAGTATTTCCGCCGGATGTATATTTTTTATTTTTTCCATTTTTCGAGTCTAAAAATTCACACTTCATCTAAAATAAGAATTTTTCGTTCAGAACTTCCTCTGTAACAACAAAATCAATTTTTATACTAACTTTACGACAACTAATTTTAATTCTTGTATGAAAAAAGCTATAATCGGTGTTTTTGCTGCGGGAGCCCTGGCTTCCTGCGGAAATGAAATATCAAATGAAACTGCCTTGAACTATCCTGAAACAAAAAAAGTAGACACGGTGACCAGTTACTTCGGGACCGAAGTTAAGGACCCGTACCGCTGGCTGGAAGATGACCGCAGCCCCGAAACTGAACAATGGGTGCAGAACCAGAATGCAGTAACCTTTAATTACCTGGCAAATATCCCTTTCAGAAAAGACCTAGAGGACCGGCTTACCAAGCTCTGGAACTATGAGAAAATAAGCTCTCCTTCAAAAGAAGGCGATCATATTTATTTCTATAAAAATGACGGGCTTCAAAACCAGTACGTGGTTTACAGAAAAAAGAACGAAAACGACGCTGCCGAAGTGTTTCTTGACCCAAACAAATTCAGTGAAGACGGCACCACATCTTTAGCCGGAATGTCATTTTCTGAAGATGGAAAAACCCTTGCTTACAGCATTTCTGAAGGTGGAAGTGACTGGAGAAAAGTCATTGTCATGGATGCCGAAACAAGAGAGATTAAGGAAGATACTCTTGTAGACGTAAAATTTAGCGGCGTGTCCTGGAAAGGAAATGATGGTTTTTACTATTCCAGCTATGATAAGCCCGAAGGAAGCGAACTTTCGGCAAAGACAGATCAGCATAAACTTTATTACCACAAGCTTGGCACCAGCCAGGAAAACGATAAATTAATGTTTGGTGGAACCGAAGCTCAAAAACACCGTTATGTGGGTGGAAGTGTGACCGAAGATAACCGTTACCTGTTCATTTCGGCAAGAAATTCTACATCGGGAGGGAAATTGTTCATGATGGACCTTAAAAAGGAGAACCCCGAGCTGGTAACCATACTTGACAATGAAGACACAGACAGTTACGTGATCGAGAATGTTGGCAGCAAACTTTACATTGTGACCAACAGGAACGCACCCAACAGGAAGATCGTAACGGTAGACGCATCCAATCCAAAGCCCGAAAACTGGGAAGATTTCATTCCTGAAACCGAGAACGTTCTTAGTCCGTCAACCGCGGGTGGATATTTCTTTACAGAATACATGAAGGATGCTGTTTCCAACGTAAAACAATATGATTACCAAGGAAACCTTGTACGTGAAGTTGAACTTCCGGGAATTGGTTCGGCAGGAGGATTTGGAGCGAAAAAGGACGAAGATGTGCTTTATTACAACTTCACAAATTACGTCACACCTGGAAGTATCTACAAATACAACATTGAAGAAGGTACTTCTGAACTTTACAACAAACCAAGTATCGATTTTAATTCAGAAGATTATACCAGCGAGCAGGTATTTTATACCTCAAAAAACGGTACTAAGATCCCAATGATCATTACCTACAAGAAAGGGCTGGAGCTTAACGGAAAGAACCCGACTATCCTTTACGGATATGGAGGTTTTAACGTAAGCCTAACTCCTTCTTTTAGCATTGCAAACGCCGTTTGGATGGAGCAGGGCGGAATTTACGCCGTTCCTAACCTTCGCGGTGGCGGGGAATACGGAAAAGAATGGCATGACGCCGGAACAAAACTTCAGAAGCAAAACGTTTTTGACGATTTTATCGCCGCTGCCGAATATCTTATCGAGAATGACTATACTTCAAAAGATTATCTTGCAATTCGTGGTGGTTCAAACGGCGGACTTCTGGTAGGTGCAACAATGACACAACGGCCAGATCTTGTGAAAGTGGCTTTACCTGCCGTTGGTGTGCTTGACATGCTGCGTTATCATACCTTTACAGCCGGTGCCGGCTGGGCGTACGATTACGGTACGGCACAGGACAGCCCCGAAATGTTCAACTATTTGCTGAACTATTCGCCTGTTCACAATGTTGAAAAAGGAGAGCAGTATCCCGCGACTTTGATCACGACCGGTGATCACGATGACCGCGTGGTGCCCGCGCACTCTTTCAAATTTGCTGCTGAACTGCAGGAAAAACAAGCCGGTAACAATCCTGTATTGATTCGTATTGAAACCAATGCAGGTCACGGTGCAGGGACACCTGTGAGTAAAACCATTGAGCAGTACGCAGATATCTTCGGATTTACTTTGTACAACATGGGCTTCGAAGAATTACCTAAAAAAGACGGAAAAGAGATAAAAGGATAACACCTTGCAATTTAAAGTAGAAAGTCCCCGGAATACGTTTCAGGGACTTTTTTTATTTCAAAACATAGCTTAAAAGAATTCATTATTTCCTTGTTGAATTTTTTCATTGGAGGCAAAATATTATGTGCCGATTTAAAAAAAAGATCCCCACGTAAAGACATTGCTTAACAGCAGGATCACAGTTGCACCAAAAGAGTATGATTTTATGGAGTATTGATCTTTAAACCAAATTTTGACAGAAAGAACTAAAAAGAATAACTGAAGGATCATCAAAGGAATCGTTACCAACTCTTGCAAGAACCCTATTATCACCAGGTCAGACTTTATTATGTAAGCATTGAGATATAGAAACGAAAAGTATCCCATTACAAGCAAACTGAGATAAAACAATTTTCTGCTATTGAATAAATATTTCATGCCCTGACATTTAAAGGAATATGGATCATCTGTCTTTTTATTCTTCATTCCAATACTAACTTACTACCTAACAAGGTAGTAAATTGAATCAAACTACTGAATTATTTCAACTAAACTAAAATCAGGAAAAAACTCCGGGGACAATGAGCACATCTTTTTCTCTTCATCACTGCTTCTTTATCCCCAAACGTCCCTACCTTTATATTCCTAAATTTCACCAATGTTACAGGTCAAGAACATCTCTTTTGGATACACCGAAAAACCTTTCATAAAGAATCTGAGTTTTAATATTCAAAAAGGGGAAAATATTTCTATCATTGGCGCCAGCGGTTGCGGAAAAAGTACGCTTTTACAGATCATTTACGGGTTACATCATGTAGAAGGGCAAATTTTCTGGAATGACAAAGAGCTGTTAGGCCCAAATTTCAATATTGTTCCCGGTGAGGAATTCATTAAATATCTCACGCAGGATTTTGATCTTATGCCGCCGCTCACAGTGGCCGAAAATGTGGGGAAACACCTTTCCAACATGTATCCGCGGAAAAAGCAGCAGCGTGTAAAAGAACTCCTGGAACTGGTGGAAATGGCCGAGATGGCAAAAGCCAAGGCAAAGTTCCTGAGTGGCGGACAGCAACAAAGGGTTGCACTGGCAAGGGCACTGGCCAACCCGCCGGAGATTCTACTCCTGGATGAACCCTTTAGCCACATTGATCATTTCAGGAAAAACAACCTGCGCAGAAACCTTTTTTCATACCTTAAAGAAAACCAGATCACCTGCATGGTCGCCACCCATGACAGTACCGACGCTCTTTCCTTTGCCGATAGAACCTTCGCGATGAGAGCCGGGAAAATAATTGCTCAAGACACTCCCGAAGAACTCTACCGGAATCCCAAAAATGCATATGTTGCATCCCTTTTTGGAGAGGTGAATGAACTTCCCGTTGCACTTTTTCTTCCGCAGGAAAAAGGTAGAAAAAATGTTATTTTATATCCGCATGAGATTCAGGTTAAAAAAGCATCAGGAATTGAGGTGAGCGTGAAAAATTCATTCTTTAAAGGAGCTCATTTTCTTGTTCAGGCTGAAATCAATGGGAAAAACATCTTTTTTGAAGCTCCGGAAGCATTTGAACCGGGAGAAACAGTAAGAATTAATGCGTCAAAAGAATTGATTTTATCACGGGTGCGTCAAAAATGACATTTTAGAAGGACTTTCTAGAGGATCTTCAGGATCTTATTTTTGATTCCGTTAAAAGTGAACTCGTCACCTGCGCTCTTCCCTGTCATGGCCTGCGCAACAGGTGAACCGGCACCAATAGCAAAAAATTTCTCTCCGTCGACTTCCATTTCCCCCGCAGGAATTGCAATGAAATAATTCACTTTTTCAGTATTTACAACGCTGCCGAATTCCACTTTTTCCGAAGCCTGCTTTTCTTTAATAAACGTCAACGTTTTTTTAAGTCGGCTGTATTGTTCCAGTTGCGCAGAAAGTTTCTCAAATTCCAGGTGCAGCATTGCCCTGCCCGTTTCATATTTATCACCCATGGAACACTTGGTTTCCAGCTTCAGCGCATCCTCGAGATCTGCAATCGCGGTATGGATGCGGTTGATTCGATCTTCCACGTAATTTCCCGCTGCTTTTTTCAGCTTCTGTTTTAACTCTGAATTCATTCTGTTAATCGAAATTTAATCGGCCAAGGTTATTCATTTGCCGCTGAATCCAGTTCTTTCGCTGCTGAATATAACTGCTGGCAGGATTTGCCCTGTATTCCCGCGGATTTGGTAAAATGGCGGCAATTGCTGCAGCTTCAGAAGGAGCTAAATTTTCTGCAGATTTCCCAAACCAGAATTTGGCGGCGGCTTCAGCTCCGTACACTCCCTGTCCCATTTCTATGCTGTTCAAATACACCTCCAGGATGCGTTCTTTGCTCCAGAAAAGTTCAATTAAAAACGTAAAATAAACTTCAAAACCTTTACGAAGCCAGCTGCTTTGTGGCCACAAAAACACATTCTTGGCGGTTTGCTGGGAAATGGTACTCGCTCCCCGGGCGCGTTTACGGGTTTTATTTTCCTCGATGGCTTTTTTTATCGCTTCATAATCAAAACCATTGTGAATTAAAAAATTCTGATCTTCACTGGCTACAACCGCCAATTGTAAGTTGGGGGAAATCTCCTCCATCGGCACCCAATCATGCCGTATTTCTTCATCTGGATGCTCGAAATAGCGAATGGCCATCAAGGGCGTAAACGGCACCGGAACCCATTTAAAAAGCATTACCAAAAAAATGGTAATGATAAAAAACCATGCGATAAACTTAAGTATGAACTTAAAAAAGCGTTTCATAGACTACTTTATTAGATCTGCCAGTTCTTTTCCCACGAGGCTGCCAATGGCAATGCCCATTCCCGAAAGGCGAACCCCGCAGAAAACATTATCAGAAATTTGTTTAACTACCGGCTTTTTCTGGTTTCCAACGCCCATAATCCCGCTCCAGCGATGGTCGATCTCGAACTCTGTGTTTGGTAAAATGGTATTTTGAAGAAGTTCTTCAAGTTTCTTTTGCACAAGAGCCGTTTCTCCCATTTCCATGGTTTCTTCAGCATTAAAATCCAGGTTTCGTCCGCCTCCAAAAAGTATGCGGTTTTCCACATTTCTGAAGTAATAGAAACCCCGATCCAGATGAAAAGTTCCTTTTATTTTTAAATCTGGAATTGGTTTGGTGATCAACACCTGTGCCCGTCCCGGTCTTACTTCAGGAATTCCCATTTTTGAAGCAAATCCATTGGTGGCGATCAACAGTTTTTTGGTCGAAAATTCAAACTGATCGGTTTTGACATTTACCGTTTCCCCGGCTTCTGCAAATTCTTCTATGCTTACATTATTGAGGATCTTCACTCCAACGGCCAGCACTTTATGCAGCAGAGCTTCCATCATTTTCCCGGTGTTGATCTGCCCTTCAAATTTGCTGTAGATCAATTTCTCCTGAATGTTTTCAAAACCAAAATTATTGGTTTTTATACTGAAAACATCCTCTCCAAAAATGGGGTTTAGGAGAGCATTTATTTTTTTCAGGTTTGCTCTACAGTATTCATACAGCTCTTTGTCCTGAGAAGTAAACAATTCATAGCCGCCGTAAGATTCATAGCCGATATTGTGGTCTCCAAGATTCTTCCGAAGCAAACCAAGACCGCTGACTCTTTTTTGGATCACTTCGAGCACTTCTTCTTCAGAATGTGATTTAAGATCCTCCAGGATCTCTGAAATGCTTCCGAAGCAGGCGAATCCGGCGTTTTTCGTGCTGGCACCATTGGGAAGCATTCCTCGTTCAAGAATAAGGATCCTGGCATTGGGGTAACGCCGCTTTAAGTTAAGCGCGCAATTAAGGCCGGTAATGCCGCTGCCTGCAATTGTAAAGTCTATGCTGGAAAGCCAGGTTTGTTGTTCCCAGTAGGAGAAATTCATTAGGTGACTGATTTGTCCGTTATTGTTTTAAAAATAGCAGAATTATTCCACTTTTCCGGTAGTTTTCAGGATCCACGTGGTTACATCTTCTAAAACTTCAGGAGCAATGGTTTGTTCAATTTCTCCATATTCATGAGATAAACCTGTTTCACTTTCCTGAAATAAATGGTTTAGATTGTCATAGTTCCTGATGGTCACATTTTTATTTTCGGCCTTTTCCAGGGCGTTTTCTATTGCAGGTAAATTTATATCTGAGATTACCTGAAAATCATTTTTCCCGTTAATTGCCAACACCGGAACATTTACTTTTTTTAAAACCACTGCAGGATCATGCTTTACAAAAGCAACCGTCCAGGGGTCAACAAGCTGTTTACTAATTTGGCTAATAGTTCCCTCTTCTGCGCCGGGACCAAAATTTTCTTTAAAATGGTTAAAGACCGCTGCATACATTTGCTCTCCCGGCTCCATTTCTTTAATAATATGATAAGCGCCACGAAATATCTCCTGACTTTGCTTCACTAAATTTTCAGGCACTCCACTTTTTATTTCCAATCTTTCCTTTTGAGAAAGCAGAACCTTATCACCACCTACTCCCGGAGCAGCAAGCAATACCAGGAAGGCAATATCTTTATCGTCAACAGCAAGCATAGGTGCGATCATACCGCCCTCACTGTGGCCTAGGATTCCAATCTCTTCGGAATTTACTTCCGGCCTGTTTTTGAGAAATTCTACTGCAGCACGCGCATCATTGGAAAAATCGTAAGAAGTAGCTCCTGCAAATTTTCCGGTAGACTCACCAACCCCACGGTCGTCGTAACGCAAAACAGCAATTCCGTGGCGGGTAAGATAATCTGAGAGTACCAAAAAAGGTTTGTGCTCCAGAATTTCTTCATTCCTGTTCTGCGGACCGCTACCACTAATTAAGACGACTGCGGGAAAAATTCCTTCTTTTTTGGGCAAGGTCAGCGTTCCCGAAAGCGTAACAGCATCTTTCCTATTTTCAAATGTCACATCTTCTTCCACATAAGGGAAAGGCCTTTTTGGCTCCTGTGGCCTGATTACTTCTTCTGAAATACTTTCCGGTTTCTCCCGGGATAGGTCTAGGGGAAGCTGCATCCCACCCTGTTTAAAAGTGCCGGTAATACCTGTATCACTTAGCTTACCTTCATACTGCAGCCCTCCTACGGCAGGGGCTTTGATTTCTAAAACATTCTTTTCAAAAAAGGTAGAATCCATGGGAATTCCGAAAGCACTTTGCCCTGGACTATCCATAGTTGTGGCATAACCATCTTCAATTTCAGAAATGTGGAAAACGATATCAAGTTGGCTTCCCTGCACTTTTAAGATTCCATACCAGTCGCCGGTGATATCTTGTGCAATTGCAGAGGCACCTGTAATCAACAGGAGTAAAAAGGAAATAACGAGTTTCATATTAAGAAGTTATGATTTCCTAAATTTAAGTAATTAGGAATAAACCAACAGCATTTAAAAAATTGAATCCGGAATCCTTTTATTGCCAGCCAAAACCCATATTTTCCTCGTTATTCTCATTAAAAATATAATCCTTGTACACTTTAGTCTTGAATACATATTCAAAAAGGACATTTTTGACACCTCTTTTACAAAGCAGTATTCTTAGTGACCGATGGAAACTACGGAAAAGGCGACGCATAAGGCTAGTATGTAAATTACAGACACAAAAAAGCCCCGATTTCTCGGGGCTTTCTATCTATTCTGTTTCTACCGGTTTCATTTTGAAGGTCTCCATGAACTTGGTAGTGTAATTTCCGGCCACATAATCGGGCTCATCCATTAACTGCCTGTGGAAAGGAATGGTGGTTTTTACTCCTTCTATCACAAACTCATCCAGCGCTCTTTTCATTTTATTGATCGCCTCTTCCCTTGTCTGGGCAGTGGTGATTAATTTGGCGATCATGGAATCGTAGTTGGGCGGTATCACATACCCGCTGTAAACGTGTGTGTCTATTCTCACCCCATGTCCACCGGGAGCGTGTAGATTTGTGATCTTCCCAGGAGAAGGCCTGAAATCGTGATAAGGATCTTCTGCATTAATACGGCATTCTATGGAATGCAACTGCGGAAAATAATTCTTTCCTGAGATTGGAATTCCGGCAGCTACAAGGATTTGTTCCCTAATAAGGTCATAATCTATTACCTGTTCGGTGATTGGGTGTTCCACCTGTATACGGGTGTTCATTTCCATAAAGTAGAAGTTTCGGTGCTTATCCACTAAAAATTCCACGGTACCGGCACCTTCGTATTTGATGTATTCTGCAGCTTTTACTGCGGCATTTCCCATTTCTTCCCGAAGCTTATCTGTCATGAAAGGCGACGGAGTTTCTTCAGTCAACTTCTGGTGGCGACGCTGTACAGAGCAATCTCTTTCAGATAAATGACAGGCTTTTCCAGAACTGTCACCTACTACCTGGATCTCAATGTGACGGGGCTCCTCAATAAGCTTTTCCATGTACATGCCATCATTTCCAAAAGCAGCACCAGCTTCCTGACGGGCAGAATCCCATGCAGCACGAAGGTTTTCCTTCTTCCACACAGCACGCATTCCCTTTCCACCACCTCCGGCAGTTGCTTTAAGCATGACAGGGAATCCCATATCAAGTGCAATGCGCTCTGCGTCTTCGTAAGACTCAAGAATTCCCTCAGACCCGGGAACACACGGTACACCAGCCGCTTTCATGGTGGCTTTGGCAGTAGCCTTATCACCCATCTTGCCAATCATATCGGCACTGGCTCCAATAAACTTTATATTGTGTTCTGCACAAATCTTTGAAAATTTGGCATTTTCAGATAAAAACCCATAGCCAGGGTGAATAGCATCTGCATTTGTGATTTCTGCAGCCGAAATAATGTTGGAGATTTTTAGATAGGAGAGGTTACTTGGAGCCGGACCTATACATACCGCTTCATCTGCAAAACGTACGTGCAGACTTTCGGCATCGGCCGTAGAATATACGGCCACGGTCTTAATTCCCATCTCCTTACAGGTTCGAATTACACGCAGCGCAATTTCGCCCCTGTTGGCAATCAATATTTTTTTAAACATACCTGTATTTTTTTTGCAGGTCCGGTGTTACCCTGACCCAACGGTGGTATTATTTTTATGAAGGATCAACTAAAAATAGTGGCTGATCGAATTCTACCGGAGAAGAATCGTCTACCAATACCTTTACGATCTTACCGGTAACTTCACTTTCAATTTCGTTGAAAAGTTTCATGGCCTCGATCACACAAAGCACATCTCCTTCTTTTACACTGTCTCCAACTTCTACAAACGGGCCTTTATCTGGCGAAGGTTTGCGATAGAAGGTTCCAATTATAGGTGATTTTACGGTAACATATTTCGAGTCTTCCTGAGCGGCTGGTTCTTTTTGGCCAGACGAAGCTTCAGGCTGCGGTGCAGGCGCAGAGGGTTGCTGTTGTTGCAATTGCGGTTGCTGTTGCATCCCGCCCATTGGCACCTGTTGCACGATCGTAGTTTCCCGGTTCTCGTCAGATCCTGTTTTGATGGTGATCTTAATATCATCCATCTCCAGCTTAACCTCACTGGCCCCAGATTTTGCTACGAATTTGATTAAATTCTGAATTTCTTTTAAATCCATAAGATTGAATTAAAGTGTTGGGTTTTATTTTAAGAATTGTATGCCCATTTCAGGTAGATAGCCCCCCAGGTGAACCCTCCTCCAAATGAAGCAAAAATCAAGTTATCTCCTTTCTTCAATTTATTTTCGTAATCGCTTAACAACAAAGGAAGCGTTGCTGAAGTCGTATTCCCGTAACGCTGAATATTTTTAAGAACCTTAGAATCGTCTAGTTTCATCCTGTTTGCTGTTGCATCAATGATACGCATGTTTGCCTGATGCGGTACCAGCCAGTTCACATCTTCGTTGGTAAGGGCATTGCGTTCCATAATTTCGGCACTAATATCTGCCATGTTGGAAACGGCAAATTTAAACACAGTTTTACCATCCTGATGGACAAAATGTTTTTTATCGGCCACAGTTTGTGCAGTTGCCGGAAGGATAGATCCACCGGCATCAATTTTTAGAAATTCCCTGCCTTTACCATCGCTGCGCAACATTTCATCCTGCAGCCCCAGGCCTTCAGAATTTGGCTCAAACAGTGCAGCTCCCGCACCATCCCCAAAGATAATACAGGTCGTTCTGTCTGAATAATCTATGATAGAAGACATTTTATCGGCACCAATGAGCAGAACTTTTTTGTACCGCCCAGATTCTATGTAAGCGGCCGCTGTTGACATTCCATACAGGAATCCTGAACATGCAGCCTGCAGGTCATAGGCAAATGCATTGTCTGCACCTATTTCTGAAGCTACATAAACACCGGTGGACGCAACCGGAAGATCTGGTGTGGCAGTGGCCATGATCACTAAATCGATTTCCTTTGGGTCCAGATTTTTCTTTTCTATAAGGTCTTTGGCGGCTTGTATGGCGAGGTAAGAGGTTCCTTTTTCAGAATCCTTTAATATGCGGCGCTCTTTAATTCCAGTTCTTGAGGTAATCCATTCATCATTGGTATCTACCATGGTTTCAAGGACCTTATTGGACAGAACGAAATCGGGTACGTATGCGCCTACAGCTGTGATCGCTGCTGTGATTTTATCCATAAAATTGATTTTATGCCCAGGCATTAAGAAATTTGACATGCCTCATTATCAGGAATGTACTAAAACTTCTTTATACAGCGGTGCAAATTAAGGTGTTTTTAGCACTTTTTCAACTTAAAACAAAAAACTCTCACAATGTGAGAGTTTTGTATGAGTTTTCAAAGCTCTAATGAATTAAGCCTCTACTTCTTCAGTATTATCAATTAGTACCTGACCGCGGTAGTAAAGTTTACCTTCATGCCAGTGAGCTCTGTGGTACAAATGAGCTTCTCCTGTTGTAGGATCTGTAGCTATTTGTGGAACAGATGCTTTATAATGTGTTCTTCTCTTATCTCTTCTGGTTTTAGAGATTTTTCTCTTAGGATGTGCCATGGCTGCGTATTATTAATCGTTTAATAAATTTTTTAATTTGTTCCAACGAGGATCAATATCTTCCCCTTTCTTTACTTCTTTTTCTCCCGGACTCAACTCCTCAAGTTTTTCAAGTACTTCAGATTTTAAGGTACCGTCAATAACTCCCGGATGAACTCTTTTTGACGGAACGGCGAGTACGATCAATTCATAAATGTACTGCTGCACATTTACTTCAAACTCTCCATGTGGGAGAATCAATAGATCTTCATTGTCATCATTATACTCCGGTCCAAATTTCACAACCAGAAACAGTTCACTGTCAATAGGCTGGTCATATGGTTCACTGGTAAGATCACAATGAATATTTACCGTTCCCGATGCCTTAAAGGTCAACTCCATCATAGTGGTCTTCTTTTCTAAAAGAAGATCAACCTTGAGGTTTGAACTATTAAATTCATCGTATTCAAAATGTTCAAAGAACTTATTGTCAATACTGTACTCAAACCGGTGCTTTCCTAGTTTTAATCCCACAAAAGGGATTGTAAACTCCTTTAATTTCCTCATTACATCATCAGTTTCGAGTGCTTACCCGTTAGGATAAGGCGGGTGCAAAGATATAAAAATTAATTAATTGGCACTTCTTTATAAACAATTTTATGTTTATATCTTTTTACCTTGTTTTTTCAGGACATCTTTAGTGAGTTCCATATATTCTTCCCTGTTTCTAAAGATATCTATGGCTTTAAAAACAGCCTCTTTGAAAGAGTGGTGATCGGCTTTATTCTTTCCTGCAATTTCATAGGCGGTTCCATGATCGGGTGATGTACGCACCTTTTTGAGACCTGCAGTGAAATTCACTCCATGTCCAAAAGACAGGGTCTTAAAAGGAATAAGCCCCTGGTCATGATATGCTGCAACAATGGCATCAAAATTCTTGTAATTTCCAGAGCCAAAAAAGCTATCTGCAGAATAGGGGCCAAAAACCAGTTTTCCGCTGTTTCTAATCTTTTCGAGCGTAGGTTTCATTACCTCATCATCCTCTTTACCTATAACACCACCATCTCCGCTGTGCGGATTTATTCCCAAAACCGCAATCTTTGGCTGACTTATTCGGAAATCCTGCTGCAGGGTTTTGGAAATAATATTGATTTTCTTTTCGATCAATTCCGGAGTTATGTGAGTAGCTACATCTTTCACCGCAACATGGTTTGTAAGTAAGCCAACTTTTAAACCTGCAGCTTCAGGAGTGATCATAAACATCAAGCTATCCCCCTGAAGTTCTTTCGCGAGATAATCTGTATGCCCCGGGAAATTGAATTTATCTGATTGTATGTTGTGTTTATTAATTGGTGCTGTTACCAGCACATCTATTTCATTTTCTTTCAAAGCCCGGGTCGCAGCTTCTAAAGATTTAAAGGCATACTCACCTGCTACTGTTTCCTCTTCGCCAAAATGTACCGGCGCTGTCTCCTTCCAAACATTTACAACATTTACCTTACCGTCAACCGCCTGAGAAGCCTCTTCAATGCCCTGAAATTTAATGTCAAATTTAAAGGTCTTGTTTAAAAAAGAAATCAATTTAGCGGAAGCGAAAATAACAGGAGTACAAAAATCCAGCATTCTTGAATCTTCGAAAGTCTTTAAAACAATTTCGCTACCTATCCCGTTTAAATCTCCAATACTGATTCCTACTTTAATTTTTTCGGCTGGCTTCATAATTCGTTCCCCGTTTTTATTCTTAATTTTACCCGCAAAGGTAATTAATATAATAGTAAAATGTTTACAGGTATCATCGAAGAACTGGGAGAAATTGTTAAGCTGGAGCAGTCTTTAGATAATTTGAACATCACAGTAGCGGCAAAAATGACTCCGGAATTAAAAATCGATCAAAGTGTAGCACATAATGGTGTGTGTCTCACTGTGGTAAACCTGGACGATCAAAGCTATACTGTTACCGCAATAAAGGAAACGCTGAAAAAAACAAATCTTGCTAAACTCCGAAAAGGTGATGCAGTAAACCTGGAAAGAGGAATGAAACTAAGCGCAAGACTTGATGGACATATAGTGCAGGGTCATGTAGACCAGACAGCAATTTGTCAAAAGATTGAAAAGCAGGAAGGAAGCAATTACTACACTTTTTCCTATGACTCTGCTTTAGGCAACATCACCATTGAAAAAGGCTCAATTACAGTGAATGGTGTAAGCCTTACAGTCGTAAATTCGAAGAAGGATAGCTTTAGTGTTGCCATAATTCCATATACTTTAGAACATACCACCTTTAAACACCTGCACGAAGGAGATACTGTCAACCTAGAATTTGATGTCATTGGGAAATACGTAAAGCGGCTACAGGAACTGGAAAAATAAAACCTGTTTAAATCTGTTCGAATTTTCGCATTTTATAAGCTCCAAGGAGGACCCCTGCAAAGAGTAGCGGCAATAAATAATCATCTATAGGCAAACATAAACCCGGAGGCACAGACGGATCATTCCCACCCCCGCCATTCTCACCGCAGCCTAGTTTTTCATAATCTTCAGTATCCTGAGCCATGGGCGCTGGAGGATGCTGCGAAAACTGCCCATATGAAGGTAGGTTCAGCAAAAAGCAAAGAGCAAAAAAGAAAAAAACTGTTCTTATTTTGATAACCATACTTCTATTCAAACTTCGATTTAATCTGATTTGGGTTCTTTAGTGAATTTTTATTCCACTCAAAAATAGGCCTTTACACCTATTTTCCAAAAAGCCAAATATACAGAATGCTTTTACGTAAGTCTCAGGAAAAGAAATTACTTACAAAAATAAACAAAAAATATCCTTATATGCGCCACTTTTTGTCCTTCAGCTTAAATATAAGACCGAAAAAATCCCCTCTTAAAAACCCATTTTTGAAGCACAAGTCGAAGGCTTCTTTCCTGACTTTATTTATTTTAGTAGGTTTGACATTAAATCAGCAGTTAAGATGAAAAACCTTTTAATATTTGCCCTTTCAGTTATAAGCCTTATATCGTCACCGGCCTCGGCACAGGATACGCTTTCTTCTGAAAATCAAAAACTTCTTATTGGTATTACTCCAACCCCGCCGTTTGTCACAGAAGAAAACGGAGAATTCAGTGGTCTTAGTATTTCTTCCTGGCAACTGGTAAACGAGAAATTAGGTGCTGAATATGAATATAAGGTCTACCCTTCTCTTACCGCATTAATGCAGGGCATCGAAAAAGAAGAGATTGACTTTAGCATTAATCCTATAACGGTTACTGACAACCGCATGAAAAGAATGGATTTTTCACAACCTTACTTTATTTCCTACACAGGAATTGCGCAACGATCGGGTTCTAAAGTGTGGGGATATATTTCCAACCTGCTAAGCTGGAATTTCATTTCTGCCATCCTGGTGCTGCTGGGAGTCATCTTTATTTTTGGATTTTTGGTATGGCTGTTTGAAAGAAAAAAGAACCACGAGGAGTTTGGAAGTGGCACCCGCGGAATTTTTCAGGGATTCTGGTGGAGCGCCGTAACCATGACCACCGTGGGATACGGTGATAAATCTCCAAGAACACTTGGCGGCAGAATTATTGGCTTTATATGGATGTTCATGGCAATCATTATGATCTCCAGCCTTACCGCAGGAATTGCCTCTTCTCTCACCGTTCAAAATATCAATGATGAAATTACCTCTGTAGAAGACCTGGGTAGGTTTGAAGTAATCACTGTCGAAAATTCCAGTTCACAGGAATTACTGGATCAGTACAATGTGCAGAGTAATAAAGTTGCCAATACGAGCGCAGGAATTGAACAGCTGCTCAATAAAGAAACCACCTTTTTTGTTTATGATCAACCCCTTTTGAAACATGAAATAGCACGAAGGGAAGCAGGAGACGATCTTGAAGTGATGCAACGGAGCTTAAAAAGAGACTATTACAGCTACAGTTTTCCAAAAGGCTCTCCTCTTGTAGAAATTATTGATCCCCTTCTGGTTTCCACTCTCAAATCAATGGAATGGAACCAGCTTATTAAAGAATATAATTAGAGAGATTTAAATTGGAAACTGGTTTCCAGGATTATCCTGAATTTTTCTTCCGTAGATTTCAAGTACATAAATTGCTACGGCACTACAGGTATAAATAATCATATCTATCCATTCAAAATGGCTTCCCAGAACCACCAGTACAATTTTCTTCTGTTCCAGTCCCGGCAGGCCGGTAATTTTCAGGTACTGCAGGATTTCAATAAAATAGGAAAAGAACAGTACCGTAAGCACCGCCTTGAGAACGGAGATCCTAAAGAAGCTTTTTAAAAAAGTATATAAAAGTATCACCACGATAAAATCGCCCACATAGGGCCGAACGATCTTGTCTTGAACAAAAAGCGCAATTAACACCTCAATAATGAACAACAAAATAGTTGCTAAAAGGTAACCCTTATCTAATCTGAAGCTTGAAGAGCTCATTTCTATATGATTATTTCCTTTCCTAATACGTCTTATATTTTTTTGAATAGTTACATTTTTAGAATTTATAGCTAAGTCCCGAGTACAATCCAAAGAAATAAGGTTTAAGTCCGGGAGTATCTGTAAAAGTGTTGAGCTGGTATTTGAAGATGGGCTCAAGATTTAGTTGGAAGTCATTGGAGATGTCATAATCCAATCCCAATCCAAAGTTCGCACTAAAACTCAGGTTGTTCAGGTTATCAGCTTCACTCGTGCTCATGACAGCATAAGGAGAATCAAGAGAAAGTTCGTTCTCATCAAGGATCAGGGCACTTGCGCCACCAATAAGATTAAGGCCAAAGCGCTTTTTGAAGAGGCTATATTCCATTTCCATGGGAATTTCTATAAAACCCATTTTTTGTTGCAGACTACCGGTGGCGGGAGAAGAGAGGTCTTCCGGATCAAGCACGGTAAATTGTGCATTCATTGCCGATGAAACATTAATTTGAGTGGCATTTTCCCTAAATTCCACTTTAGTTACACCCGTTCTAATTTTCACCTTTTCTGAAACCTGGTAGGCAAGGCTTAAACCGTAGGCCATAGAAACCTGTCCTTTACTTTCCAGTCCTGCAAACTGCGCAGTAAAAGCGTTCCCGGTGCCAAGATTATCAAAGTACACGGCCCCTGCAGTAGGGGTTACACTAAATCTCTTAGAAATGGCATTTTTGACCGTTTTTTCTTCCGAAGTGTTATTTTCTGTGAGCACCTGTTCGATCTCATTAACCGCTGTGATCCCTTCAGAAGGTTCTTTTTCTTTTGACAGAAAATGCTCTTTTTCCGGCATTTCAGGGGCTTCAGGTTTCTCCTGTATTCCCGGACTTATTATTTCTTCACTTTGAGTTTCTGCCAACATCTGCACCGTCTCCTCTGGCTCCTGAAAATCAACTTCTGAAGCAATTTCTTCCGCAGCATTGCTTTGCTTGCTTTGCCTCATCAACATTTCCAGCAAAACAGATGATCTTAACATGGTTTCTTCGTAAAATGGTGAAACGGGATCGTATTCTTTCCATTCTTCCTTTACGGGCAGTGCAAAAGCAGGTTCCGAAGAAGGATCTACCGTAGAAACAGGCCAAAGGAACAGAGTTAATAAAATGGCAAGAACGGCAGCACTTCCCGAAAGTAGTAGCCAGAGTGGCAAAAATGTGCTTTTTCGCTCCTTTTCATCCAGTGCGTCAGCAATATTCCCCCAGGCATCTGCGGGCGGCGCTGTTTCCACATCCCGTAGTTTCTCACGGTAAATATCGCCTATCTTTTTCCTATTTTCCATATCCTTCCTCCAATTTGCTGTGCTGCAGAGATTCGATCTTTTCCTTAAGTTTGAGTCGCGCCCTTGCAAGGTTTGATTTAGAAGTACCTTCGGTAATGTTCAACGCTTTCGAGATTTGCTTGTGAGAGTAACCTTCCATGGTGTAGAGGTTAAAAACCAGCCGGTAACGCTCCGGCAGTTCCTGTACAAGCCTAATTAGCAGATCTACCGTAAAAAAATGATCGTCCACTTCCACTTCAGGATCTTCGAGCTGTTCTTCAGCAACGGTAAGGTAAACCGTTTGCTTTTGAAATTTCTTCAGGGAAGTATTGATCATGATTCGAGTCATCCAGCCCTCAAAAGAGCCTTTGCCCCTGTACTGCGAAATATTCTGAAAAATTTTGATAAAGCCGTCCTGCAGGTTGTCTTTCGCCTGTTCATAGTTGGCAGAATATTTAAGGCACAGGGTAAAGAACTTCCCCGAATATTCACGGTAGATCTTTTCCTGGGCCTTTCTATCCTGCTTCCTGCATTGAGCTATGAGCTTTTTTAAACTCACCTGGAAAGCTTCTTCTTTTTCATATTATTTTCTAATTGCTGTTATTCAGCACCTCCCTCGGTAGGCTCGGGCTCACCAACAGGAACTTCAACTTCTGTGAAGATATTTTCATCGTTTTCATCAACACCTTCCCAAAGATAAAATGTAAAGGGCTCATCCCTGTCAATAGTGAGCAAAAAAGAGGCTGTTGCAGGAATATCTGTGCCCTCTTCAGTACATTCATCCAAAGAAGCATCGAGGCTGGAAACGCCTACTACATAGATTTTACGATAATTTTCACCGGTAGTTCCTCCCCTGCTCACTTCGAGGCCCACAGGATTATGGCATTCGGTGGGCAAAAGATAGGTGACCTCAATCTCATACTGCTCATTTTCTTCAAAATAAGCGGGAAGATCAATATCACTTACTTCGGAATAATAGGAAATAAACCTGGGGCTATCATCTTCAACTTCACAACTGCTGAAAAGGAATACACACCCTAACAACAAAACTAATTTTTTCATTTTTTTCTGATTTTAAGATTGTTTCTATTTATATGACCTGAAAATTGAAAAAGGTTGCGTGCTATGAAAAAAATTATTTTTTCATATTGATCTAATGGCAGAAAGAAGTTCAAAAATGCCATTTTTAGCAGGTAATGGTTCCTGCAGAAGATTAAAAAATGTAAATTAAAGAATAAAAGAAAGAATTTACCTAAAACCACTTTTACCAAATTATGGATTTAATGCTTGTTGTTTTTGTCATAGCACTGCTCATACTCATTTCGGGAGCTTTATTTAAATTTTTCGAAAATATTTCGATCACCGAGCCGCTGCTGGCAATGCTTATTGCAATCCTGCTGGGGCCTGACGGGATCAACCTAATAGTAACAGACTCCACAAAAGAGTTTCTTATTCTTGAAAGAACCTGTGAATTTACTATGGCAGTGGCATTAATGGCAACAGCGCTGCGTCTCCCTAAAAGCTTCTTCAGAAATAATAAAAGAACCCAGGCACCTTTTGTCATCCTGGGGATGATTCTTATGTGGGTTAGCAGCAGCTTACTCTTCTACTGGATTCTTGATTTCTCTTTAGCCGAATGTCTCCTGCTGGGCGCTATCATAACACCTACAGATCCTGTTGTTGCGGCTACGCTGGTCACCGGTGAAAAAGCGAAAAAATATCTTCCTGAACGGGTGCGAAATACTATATCTTTTGAAGCCGGGGTAAATGACGGGCTTGCCTTTCCCCTTGTATTTCTTGGGATCTTTTTAATGAGCTCCGGAAATTTTCCCCTCGAAAAATGGATCACCCATACGCTTTTATATGAAACCATTCTCTGTAGTATCATTGCTTACGGAGTAGGACATTTTGCGGGGAGAGCCCTGCATCATGCCAACGAACGAGGTTTTATGAATGAGAAGACCGTTTTTCCTTTTTCCCTCTCCCTTTCATTGATCCTGCTTTCCGGACTTAATGTACTGGGCATGAATGGCATCATTGCAGTTTTTATTGGCGGACTGGCGTTTAGGCGAACCATCTCTGAAGATGAAGACCTCAAAGAAGAAAGGGTACAGGAATCTATGGAGCGTATATTTACCATCCCGGCTTATTTTATCTTTGGACTCATACTTCCATGGCAGGAGTGGTTTTCGCTGGGCTGGACCGCTGTATACATTGTACTTTTGATTATTTTCCTGCGGCGGATTCCCGCTCTGTTGGCGATGATTCCAATGTTGCCTATGTTTAAAGGAAAGACTAAAGACCTTCTTCTTATGGGATGGTTTGGCCCCATAGGTGTCGCTGCACTTTATTACGCGTTACATTCTAAAGAAAGTGCTTCCTTTGACGCAGCCTGGATCATTCCCAGCCTCATAGTTTTCTCTTCCACCATCATCCACGGCGTGAGCAGCATACCGTTTGAAAAATTGTATTATAAAAGCAGGAAAAAGGATGAGTGACAGCATCCCAAAAAAAAGAGCTTAGGTCTTACCTATTCTTAAGGAATGTAGATTTTAGAACAATTCTACTAAAAAAACACCTAAATAGTCTAACGCATTACTCTTTTTTCGGCTTCTTTTCAGCTACAGAAAATTTATAGATGGAAACAGTCTGATATTTTTCACCAGGTTCCAGGACCGTACTGGGAAAATCAGGCTGGTTTGGAGAATCAGGAAAATGTTGTGTCTCCAGGGCAAAAGCGGTTCTATGATCATCTTTACTGCCGTTTTTAAAGGTGTTCTTCCCTTGCATAAAGTTTCCGCTGTAAAATTGAAGACCGGGCTCCTGTGTAAAAACCTTCATCGTGATACCAGACTTCTCTCCCGTCACTGTAGCCGCCGGGCGTATTTTTCCATACACTCCGTTCAGGACAAAATTGTGATCATATCCCTGTCCGTTTTCCAGCTGCTCATTGCTTTCATCAATATCTTCCCCAATGGTTTTAGTCTCCCGAAAATCAAAAGGAGTATCTTCTACACTGGCCAGTTCACCGGTTGGGATTAGAGTACTATCTACAGGAGTATACCTATCGGCGAAAATTTTCATTTCATGATCTAAAATAGTCCCACTGCCCTCCCCGTTGAGATTGAAAAAAGCATGATTGGTAAGATTAACAATGGTCTTCTCATCGGTCGTTGCCTCGTAGGCAATACGCAGCGCGTTGTCATCTGTAAGCGCATAGGTCACCGAGGTTTCCAGGTTGCCGGGAAATCCTTGCTCGCCATCCTTTGAAGTATAGGAGAAAATCAAGGTGCTGTCATTGGGCTGTTCTACCTCCCAGACTTTATCTTCAAAACCGCTTTTCCCGCCATGAAGGGTGTTGGGATCATTGTTTATGGGA
>JACLAD010009752.1_pt1 | contig 39095 bp, 36 predicted proteins | sample 8027901 | NCBI WGS metagenome assembly JACLAD01 (sample SAMN15725071, study PRJNA655200) | protist metagenome | isolation source: fluorescence activated cell sorting (FACS) single amplified genomes of... | place: Spain: Blaines Bay Microbial Observatory, Mediterranean Sea | collected 2016-07-05 | reverse complement strand
AGCCATTTGGCCAGCGGAACTCGGCGTGGGGTTCAAGGTGCTGTTCAGCCACCTTCAATAACCAGAAATCGGAAAAAGCTCTGCTGTGTACCTGTACACTAAGTGGTAATCCTTCACTAAAACCAATTGGCACTGTCAATCCAGGGGTTCCCATCAGCGCAGTCGTAGAGTGATAAGTTCCGTTGTAAGTCCCATAGCTAACTCGGTGTCCATCCACTTTGAAATTCCAGTTCATCCGCGTTCTCTCAAAAGCAGGCCCGGGCATGTTCGGAAGCATCCAGAGGTCATACTGGTCATAGAACTTTGTCACCTGTTCCCGAATTTCTACGAGTCGCTCCAACGCGTTTTGAAAATCCTGCTCTGAAGAATGAAATCCATTTCGAAGATTCTGAGCGATCCAGCCGCCACCCATTCGCATCTGCAACACGTAGAACAACAAAATGGAGTTGAGGGGTTCCGTGCGCATCAATTTGGGGAGTGAAATACTGCCGAGATGACCCGTGATCAGCGCCCACAATTCAAAACACTCCGCCATGTCAACCTCAGGTGCACGTAAGGAGCGATTCAGAAATGATTTTGTGGCAGGTAAAGAACAAGATCGGGGAAGAGGGTCAACACGAGCATTCCCAGCAAGAGTAGCAGCCAATATGGAACGGTCGCCAAAGCGGTTTTCCCCAAGCCGATTTCATGGTTGGTGACAGCAACAATCACCGAGAGATTCAAACCAACAGGCGGAGTGACTTGACCGATCTCAATCAGGATCGTGACAATGACCCCCAGCCAAATTGGATCAAAACCGAGTCCTGTGAGCAGAGGAAAGACGATCGGTAGTGTCATCACCATCAGGGACAAGCCATCGAACAGGCAACCCAGCAGAACGTAGCAGAGAATTACCAACAACAGCACCCAGTAGCGATCCCAGCCCAACTCTTCGATGGCCTCAATCAAGGCTTGAGGTACCCCCAGAATACTGATCGATTGAGCGAGGATCACAGCCCCAACCACGACAAAGCCAATCGATCCATAGGTGATCGCTGCCTGACGAAAGCATTCCACTAGCTTGCGAAATGTCAGGTCTCCCCAGAGAAAGCCCAAGGCAATTGCGCTGACAACTCCAACGCCTGCTGCTTCTGTTGGGGTAGCGATCCCCAGCACAATCGTTCCCATCACCGCAAAGACCAGCCCGGCGACAGGCCAGATGCTTAACAAACTCTTAAGCTTTTTGAGAAAGGGAATCTGCAGGTCTGGCTCTACGGGATATAGACTTCGATCCCTCAGACAGCGCACAAGGATGTAGGCCATGAAACAGAGCGCCATCAACAACCCCGGAACGATTCCTCCCAAAAAGAGCTGACCAATCGAGGTTTCGGTTAGTGAACCATAAATCAACAAAGACAAGGATGGAGGAATCAGCAGACCAAGGGTTCCACCACCAGCCAGACTGCCAACTACCATTCTTCGATCATAACCACGCTGGCTCATCTCTGGATAGGCTACGGCTCCAACAGCTGCCGCCGTGGAGAGGCTGGAACCACTGATTGCCCCGAAGACCGTGCACACTGCGATATTGGTGTGTAGCAGGTTTCCAGGAACTCGATTGAAGACAGTTGACAGGGCTGCGTAGATGCGTTGACTGACCCCAGAAGCCAGCATCACTTCTCCCATAATGATGAACAAAGGAATCGCACTCAGAGTGAACTCATTGAGGACATTCCAGACAGCGTTCAAAGCTAGGGAAGTCGCGCCATTTACAAAGAATTGAAGGATGATCAGTCCGGTCAGGCCAAGAGCTGCACCGAGGGGAGCGCTACTGGCCGCGGTTGCGATCAGCGTGCTGAGAAGAGCTGTCCAAAACATTCGGACTTCAACCGGAGGAAGTGGAGTCGTGGGAAGAACGACGGATCTTCCAAAGGCAGAGCAGACTGGCGATGCCTGTCAAGAAGAATGATATGGGGAGAATGGCCATCCAGGGAAGTAGCGGAAGTCGGGAGATCTCCGTTTTGAGGTTCAGCTTCATGGCAAACTTTAGCCAGGGAATGGTCTCATAGAGCATCCATGCAAAGAAGGCCAAGGTGACCAACTGCTTGAGGATCCTCAGTGACCAGCGAACCTTTTCAGAAGGATGCTGCGTAAGCAGTGTGATCTGCACATGCTTATCTTGCAGTGTCAGGTAGGGCAACATCAGGAAAAGAGAGGCAGACAGGAGCAAGCCGACCACCTCTTCGGTAAAGTTCAGCGGGGAGTTGAGAAAATAGCGCATCACTACTCCCACGCTGACCATGACAACCATTCCCAGGCCCGCCAAGGCAGCCAGCGCAACCATCCATCTTGAAATCAATTGCACATGGGTTCTCAGTGAACAGTGAGAGGAGCACCAAGTACGAAGAAATCACTCGGTTGACTTCTCTCGAGATTGTTCATCATTTAGCGTCCGACTGCCTTAAGGATCTTAGCCCGGTTGGCTGGGGCATTACCTCCGGCTTCTTCTGCCATGGTTTGCCAGGTACTGGCGGCAGCATTGAGGAAAGCCCGCTGATCCTGAGCTGGAAAATCAGCCATCCACTTGATCCCGGCCTGCTCCAGATCTTGACGCGCCTTCTGCTCTTTCTCGTTGTCATCAGAATAGTCGGTGGAGCGTGCAAAGAGATCATCCGCTGCTTTCTTTACAGCAGACTGCATGGAAGCTGGTAGCGAATTCCACTGTTGCTCGGAAGCCCCCAGTACATAGGGAAGACCAGCAATTGGATAGAGGTAGGAAGCGAAGCCAGTGACTTCCTGTAGGGAAACGGTCTTGGCGTACAGGGCTGGATAGACCGCGCAATCCACAACTCCGGTCTTCAAGGCAACATACATCTCGGTTTGTCCAATGATCTGTGCGGATACACCGAGCTTGTCAAATGTTTCGACCATGTCCTTGCTCCAGACACGGAGCTTCTTGGTACGTAGTGCCTCCAGCGTGTTCACTGCTTCATCACGACAAAAGATGGAAGCATAAAGAATCGGCAAGGCTAAGAATCCTGCAGGCACAATCCCCCACTCCTTCAGCTCCTCAGCATAGATATCCTTGAGGACGGGGATCGCCTTCAGGTGCTCCTCTGTGGATCCCACTGAACCCTGAATGTAAACAGCGTTCATTGCGGGCGCATCCCGTCCCAGGTAATTGGCCCAGACCAGGCCCATCTCGGCGGCTCCGGTGGGCAGCCAACGCAGGACATCCTCGTTTTTCAGACCAAGGGAACCGCCATGATAGACCTTGATTTGTAGCTTGTTGTCGGTGGCTGTGCCGACATCGTTGGCAAAGCGGTCAAGTTCCTTGGATTCGTTACGATTTTCAGGCAGTCCATTATTGAACTTCCAGCTGTACTCCTGCGAGAAAACTGGGGTAGAAAAAAGCAGTGTTCCTGCAAGTACTACTGTGACCGAACGCTTGATGAATGGAAGGAAGCTTTTCATGAACTCACCTTTACTGAATGATTGAAGAACTACAAGAAATGTGATCGAAAACAATGGGGAACTAGCTTGTTACTCGGGGATGTCCTGCAAGACAAGTCGATTCTAATGAAATTTGAATTGTGAAAAGATGTGATCAAACTTGATGTTCTGTAAAAAGGCCTAAAACGATAGGGCACAACGGTCGTTTGTAGTCTCCTGCAAGTGATGGCCAATCAAGTTGGCACATAGGTGTTCGGACTGGGTAAATTTTGAATTCCCCTTTGGGCAAGTTCACTCAATTGATCCATTTCCAAACGGATGCTCTTGAGGGCGCTGTTTTGCTCATTAGAAAACAGCTGAATTCCTCGTACCATTGCCGTGGTCTTGGTGATTTCAGGCACATAGTTCTGTAATTCAGCTGTTGCTTCCTCGGCAGTCGCCAAGCATTTTTTGGCGATTTGTTGGATATCCTGTGCAGTGAGCTTACTCTGAGTCGCCAGATTGTTGACTTCCTGTGCGACGACTCCGAAACCCTTACCATGTACCCCTGCTCTTGCAGATTCAACCGAGGCATTAAAGGCCAACAACGTTGTCTGCTTCAAAATTTCTTGAACTTGCGCAACATTGTCATGAATCGAGCTCATCGCTGTGTGTAGCTTTTGGATCCGCTGAACATTCATCTGGGTGCTGTCCAGGGCTTGATTCATCATATTGACAGCCTCTTCGGCGTACTTGGCGTTATCTTCAACCCGTTGGCTGACTTGAGTCACCGCCACTGAGACTTCCTCTACCGTTTTTGCCTGATTTTGTGTGGTTTCAATCATCTGTCCAACCAGATGCCGCAAAGTTTCGACAGTTTGATTAACTCCATGGCTCATCGTCGAGAACTCTCCTGCTGACAAGACTTTCACTCTGCCAGAAAACTTTCCCTGTTTAAGTTCCTGCATCATGCTGTTGATATCGTTCACGAGCTCCTGCATGTATTGCATAGAGTTATTGAGAGAGTCCTGAACTGCCCGAATATCCCCTTGATCTTCAGTTTCGATTCGTTCACTGAGCTCTCCTTTTTGCAGAGCGAAGACCATCTTTTGCACTTGCCCAAACAACTCAGAGATGGTGTCCATCAGAGTATTGTAATGCCGAATTGGCGAGTCTGGATTAGGATCGATCAGTTCAATGCGGCCTTTGAATGAGTGAGTTTGACTGACTTCAAGCATTGATTGAACAATTGCGCTGCTTTCGCAAAAATTCTTAGTGTTGTCCACAATGATGGAGGTCAATACTCCTGCTTGAACCACGACAAAAACAGCATGCAGCAGGAAGATGTCAAATCCGGTTCCATAATCAAAAACAGAGACGGGCATACCGGCAACCATCCAGCCGGCTTGTTGACAGTAATTCCCAATCAGATGATGCAGGGCTATTACGGTGGCAGCGGTCAGTACTGGGATTGGATCTCGATAGCGAGGCAGAAAAGACATCGAGACAAAGACGTGAAAGTGCATCTCGATGCGACCCAATCCTTGCTGAATCATGATTGCTGAAAACAACATGAGACTGGCCCCAACAACCATCCGACAAACTACGGTGCCCCTGAAGAAAAGATAGGCTAGGCCGACCAGTAAAGTGACGATTCCACCAGCGATGAAGCCAAACAAATAGGTCCCCGTTGGCAGAGCAGTTGCGGTACTAACCAGTAACCACTGAACTACAGTCAAAATCAGGAACAGCCGATCTGCTTTGATGAAATCTTCTTGCAGGGCCTGCTTTACGGATTCAGAAATGTGAGATGAAAACGCATGAAAAAATATTCTCACAGGGACTCCTAAATTTTTGGAGCTAGGTTAGTTGATTGAAATCCTGATATCTGTAGGGTTCCTATGTGGTCCCTTTACAATTTGTGTCAGTGAGGTTGAGCATACTTAGAAAATTGAACCGTGAATACTACTGCGAGTCATAAAATAATTGCAAAATTTATCGATCATGTTTGAAAGCAATCACAGACGTCTTTGGTTGGGAGGCACAGTGCTGATTGGGGCAATGCTAGGGCTATTGATTGCGCTGCCGTGGTTCCCGATGGCGAGCTCAGGCAAGACAGTCCAACTGGAATTCCTGCGGAGTGAACCTGATCAGGCTTTGCTCTTCTTTGGATTTCCAGGCTGTGGGGAGATTTGTCCAATCGCAATGGAGCGGCTTCATGCGATCAAGTCGAATGGGGGGTTCCCGGTCCCGATTCAAGTGGGGTTGGTGAATATAGCAGCAGATCTTCCAGCTTTTACCATTTCAGAGTATGCCCATTCGTTTGATCCTGAGTTTGCCGGATATCATCTGGCTCGGGGAAAACTGAGGTCACTGGCTCAAGACTTGGGATTGAACTTACCTGCGACAGAAGGTGAAATTTCAACCAGTTTTTCTCATCCTGATGCCTTGTTCTTACTTCAGCACGTTGAGGATGAATCTTGGAGACTGAAGCAGATTTTCACTGCAACCCGTCTGACCAGACAACAGCTATTGAAAAGTTTATAGAGCCTTCTGAATTCAACTTTAGTGAGATTGGTAAATTCCAATCACCTGTCTACTCCGAATCTTAGACGATAGTTAGCAAGCTTCTTTTGCCAACTAGGATGTTCAAGCACTTCTTGGTTGACCAGTCCACTGGGAGCCCGGCCCTGCATCACAGCTAGAACGGCTTGTACATCTGCCGCACCAATCCCTGCAAAACATTGATCAGTCCAGCACAGAGCATGAGGTGTGAGGATAACGTTGTCTAACTGCAGAATAGGATCTTCCAACGGGGGAGGTTCCATCTCCAGCACATCAAGTCCAGCCCCAGCAATTCTTTGCTCCTGGAGAGCTTTTGTCAGAGCAGTTTGATCGACAACAGGACCCCGTGCAGTGTTGATCAAATAGGCGGTGGGTTTCATCAAAGATAGCCGCTCTGCGTTGACGACGTGTCGAGTACTTTCAGTGAGTGGACAGTTGATCGAAAGTATGTCTGATCGTTGAAACAAATCTTCGATAGAGACCAGTTCCACGTTTAATTCCTGAGCTTTTGTCTCAGTAAGATATGGATCATGGGCAATAAACTTCAGATCGAAGGGAGTCGCCAATCGAAAAAGCTCTGCCCCGATATTTCCTACTCCAAGTGACCCCAACGTTTTACCCATCAAACCCACTCCCATGTGCTCAGAGCGCTTTGTAAAACCTGCTGCGCCCAGTCGCGTCAGTTGGTCTTTCACCATCAACTTGCCAGTCAACGCCAACATCAGGGTGATGATAGATACCGCTACGGGACGTCGGACTCCATCAGGTGTGATCGCCAGTCCGATTCCATTTTCCGTACAGGCATCAACATCCACGGAGTCGTAGCCAACTCCGAAGCGAGCCACTAGTGACAACCGGCCTTGAGGATCAATGCTTTGACACGAGAACTTGGAGGATAAGAGTATCAACGCATCAAACTCTTGGAGTGCATCGGCAACCATCTCTCCATCCACTGGAGCGACATATTCCAGCTGGATGCGCACATCCTTTTGCAGTGGAGAGAGGTCAAACATCGGATAGGAAGGACTACCGTCGGCTTGCAGAAAATCAGCGCTCAAGGCGATGCGAAATTGATCTACATTCGATTCGGACACGTCGGATTCTCCCAACAAATTATAGTTTATTGCTTCAGCTGGTTTACGGCTTCAGCCAGTGCATTGTGAAGCACCCAGACATCCCCAGAATAACAAATGAAATCAAATCCCATTTGGTGCAGTTCCTGGCCTTGCTCAACAGTTGCTACGAGGCGCCCGAGAGCTTTTTGATGCTTATTTGCTGCCTGACTCACGCTACCTATGGCTTTGGTGAATTTTGGATGAGTGAAGTCTCCGGGGATACCTAGCGAAGCGCTCAGATCAAAGTGTCCAACCCAGAGACAATCAACACCATCGACAGCTGCGATTTCCTCAGCATGAGCGACGCCTTCCTCGTTTTCTATTTGAGCAAAAACGGTCGTCCGTTCGTTGGCCTTTGTGAGTTTACTCTCTACATCTCCTGGACGATAGTTGTCATGAGCCAATTGTAACCCAACCCCTCGTTTCCCTCTCGGAAAGTACTTGATGCTTTCTACAATTTTTTCTGCCTCATTAGCATTGCTAACCATTGGCAGCATGATCCCCTCTGCGCCCATGTCACAGATTCTAGCAATGTGATCATAGTCTCTTGAGGGGACTCGAACGATCATCGAGAGGTCTGCTGCTTCCATGAAGCGGACTGCATTCTTGACCGTTTCTATCGAAAATCCAGAGTGTTCCATGTCAAACAAGACGAAGTCACATCCGGCTGACTTCATGATGTGGCCGATGCCTGGTGTCGCGAACTCTACCACAAAGTGCCCAACCTTTAGAACTTTGTTTCGGGTCTTACTCTTCAAAGAATTTTCCTCATTCATGCTTCCGTCCCTGTTGAGTTAGGTGAGCTGAAAACAGCGATTTTGCAACGGTTACATTGACTTCGTGGAATCGAGATAGCAACCTTTGATACACTCTGTTCAGAGAGTCAATGTTTTTGGTTGACGAAATGAAAGGGAGTTTCAAAATTTTTGAAAGACCAATCAATTCATGGTTGTGTCTTTCTCAAGGATGAACGGTCTTGGAAAATAACTGAATGACTCCCACTCCAGCGATGATCAGGGCCATCCCGACAATGGCAGCCCAGTCAGGGACCTGTTTGTAGAGAAAGATCGAGATGACAGTCACCAGCACAATCCCAATCCCCGACCAGGTGGCGTAAGCGATCCCTACGGGAATCACCTTCAGGGAGAGGGTTAGGAAGTAGAAGGCGGCACCATAGCCAAGCAAGACAATCAGGCTGGGCCAGAGTTTGGTGAAGTCTTCTGTAGCCTTGAGAAAACTGGTCCCGATCACTTCACCCAGGATCGCCAGCGCCAGATAAAAATAGTGCATGAGCAGTAATCATCCTTGCTTGCTGGCAATCCAGGTGAACGTGGCTTCGCGGGCTTCCTGAAGAGTTTCTGAGACAGCAGGGACTTGCTGAAGATTCTGCTGCCACTCTTTGAGTCCTGACGGCAGGTTCCAGGACATGCCAAAGCACTCCCACATCAACTCTCCCAATAACAGTGTTGGAGCATACCCTACATCAGCGAGAGACATCTCTGAAGTCAGCAAGAAGGGTTGGGGTTCTGCCAACTCAGCCAACATGGTTAGTTGCTTTTGGAGTTCAGTGGCTTTGGCCTGCAAGACCTCTGTGTTTCGAGTCTGGGGAGCGACTTGCCCAAATAGAGAGCGGATGATGGGCTCCACTGCAAGATCATGATGCCTTGAGAGTTGCCGAATCAGAGCCCGTTTTGCAGGATCTCCCGGCAGCATTATAGGATTAGGATACTTTTCCTCCAGATACTCGTTGATGGCTTCCGATTCAGAGAGTACCAATTGATCATCCACCAGTCCCGGAATTTTACCGGTCAGGACGATCTGCTTGTATTCAGCTGACCCATACCCACTGGGTGGCGGTAGGATCTGGTGAGGAATCTGTTTGTGTCGGAGGACAATCGTAACCTTACTACAGAAGTTACTGATAGGGAGCGCGTAGAGAATCATGAATTTCCAGGCTGAGTAAAGGGATGGAACTGGTGTCGCTCAACAACACTTGTTCCTTGTGAAAAAGGGGTTCAATCTTGAAAATTGCAAATGCAATCGTATCTAGTGGCAGGTTCTTGCTTTTGCGTAACTCACGCAAGAGAGAAATGGATCGGTTCCTAAATTTTCAGAAAATTCTTTGCGGCATAGTTCAATATCATGAGTAAGAAATCGACCTTTGCAGAAGGCTTTGAAGCAGCTCGGCTTCAGACCCTGGGAGCGGAAATCAATCTTGTTCATGGAGGGGCTGGGAAGCCACTGCTGTTGATGCATGGCTATCCACAAACTCACATGATGTGGCACCGAGTGGCTCCACGATTGGCTGAAGAATATCACGTCATCTGTCCAGACTTGCGTGGCTACGGAGACAGCTCCAAACCAGAATCTGCAGCTGATCATGCACCCTACTCCAAGCGTGAGATGGCCAACGACATGGTTGAGGTGATGAGGGAGTTTGGCTATCAGCAGTTTGCCGCAACTGGACATGATCGTGGAGCTCGGGTATTGCACCGGATGATTCTTGATCATCCAGAACGTGTACAACGAGCCTGTATGATGGACATTGCTCCAACTCATCACATGTTCAAGACGACAGATCAGGAATTTGCGACCGGCTACTACCACTGGTTTTTTCTGATTCAGCCCAATGGCCTACCGGAGCGACTGATTGGGGCGGATCCCGAATACTACCTCACTGAGAAGATGGGACGTTGGAGTTCTCCTGATTCCATCTTTGCCCCAGAAGCCTTTGACGAGTACCTGCGCTGCTTTCGTAAGCCGGAAACTATTCATGCCTCCTGTGAAGACTACCGAGCAGCTGCGAGCATTGACCTGGAACATGATGCATCAGATCTGGATCGAAAAATAGAGTGCCCCCTTTTAGTCCTTTGGGGAGACAAGGGCCTTGTGCATCGTAAGTATGAGGTTCTCGAAGTTTGGCGTGAACGCGCTAGTCAGGTCAGTGGTACCTCTCTGAACTGTGGACACTACCTACCAGAGGAATCCCCAGAGCAAGTTCTCGATGAACTGCTCCCATTCCTTCGTTCCTGATCCCGAAATCGCTTTTCTATCTCCGTTTTTATTTTCCTTTAGCAGGAACCCCCTCGCGCATGAATCTTTTTGCTCGTCCTGAGCGGACGCCTTCCCTACCAGAATTTGTCGGTTTGATGGCTCTGATGCAATCTTTGGTGGCTTTGACCATTGATGCCATGATCCCTGCCCTGCAGGAACTCGGTGTCACTCTTGAGATTGCTCATCCTAACGACGCACAGCTCGTGATCAGTTTGCTGTTCCTCGGATTGGCAATCGGACAACTCCTCTTTGGCCCCCTGTCCGACAGCATTGGACGCAAAACTGCGATTCAGCTGGGAATTGGTTTGTTCAGCATTGGCTGCCTGCTCTCAGTTTTCTCAACAAGCTACACAATGATGCTCTTTGGTCGGTTTTTGCAGGGGGTTGGCTTGGCTGGGCCAAGGATTGTCAGCATTGCGCTGATCCGAGATCTCTATGTTGGCGATTCGATGGCGAAGGTGATGTCATTTGTGATGTCGGTGTTCATTCTTGTACCTGCGATTGCACCGGCTGTTGGGCAGGGAATCCTGCACATCTGGAATTGGCAGGCGATCTTTGTTCTCTTTCTTGGGCTTGGAGCTATTGTCTCAGTCTGGTTTGGGTTGCGTCAACCTGAGACCTTGAAACTGGAAAGGCGGATTCCCTTCACACCAAGAAGACTGATTGCTGGTGTCAGAGAGGTCTGCCTGAATCGCCACGCTTTTGGACACACGATTGCCGCTGGGCTGATTTTTGGTCCCTTTGCCGCCTATCTTTCAATGTCTCAACAGATCCTGCAGATTCAATATGGTCTCGGAGAAGATTTTCCGTTGTACTTCGCCTTGTTGGCACTTTCGATTGGTGCTGCCTTCTTCGCCAACTCGCGCTTGGTGATGCGTTACGGGATGCGCAGGATGATTGGCATTGCCTGTCCAGCCATTTCCATCTGGAGTTTGTGCTTTCTTGGTGTTGTTTGGTTGTATGATGGTCAACCTTCTCTGCTGCTGTTGATTTTCTACCTACAGGTGACTTTCTTCTGTATGGGTATCCTCTTTGGGAACCTGAATGCGATGGCGATGCAGACATTGGGTCACATTGCTGGCATTGGAGCCGCTATCGTAGGCTTTCTCTCTACGACGATCGGTGTTACTTTCGGATCGGTAATCGGGCAAATGTATGACCAATCCATTGCTCCTTTGGTCATCGGCTACATTCTCGGAAGCGCCCTCTCCATTCTGGCAATTCACTGGTCCAATCAAGGCGGTATTCCTGCAGCAAGTGAGGAACTCACTCCGGCAAAGTGAAACTCTATTTGTGCCTCTCTGAGTGAGAGTTTCTAGATATTGTTTGACAGATTTCAGTTGACTTTCCCTTCTGATCTTTCTAAAAGAAAAGCGCTTGTTGTATAGATCATTTTGAATACTCAAATGTCATAAGGAGGGGGAGCGATGAAAAATCTTCTGAAAGTTATGCTGTTGGGAACCGGCTTAATCCTAGCGATGTGGTCAAGCGCCTTGGGCTACGGTAAGCAAAAAGTTGCCTATCACGTCAATGGGGATAATCCCCAACAGAACGCCGGAGCCTTGCGCAATGTTCAAAACCATATCAATGCAGTTGGTGCTGAGAACATGGATATCCGCGTGGTAATGCACGGGAATGGGCTTGCGGTGTTGATGTACCCAGATGAAGTGGAAGGCACCAAGATGAAGCGGGGGAATGCAAACGAAGATATGCAGACTAGAATCACAGGCTTGAAGAATCAGGGAGTGCGCTTTCATATCTGCGCAAACACACTGAAGAGTAAGAATGTAAGTCTTGAAGAAGATCTCTATGATGCCTCTCAGGATGATGTTGTCCCAAGTGGTGTTGCAGAACTCTCTAACCTGCAGATTCAGGGCTACACCTACATCAAGCCCTGATTTTTCTGTCGAATGAAAACCTTTCTGCTTTGCTGGCTGCTCTCATGGGGCAGCCTTCTCCAGACCGCCTCGCTCTACTACTTCCCTAAAATCTTACCTATGAAAAAGCCACAACAGCGTCGATAGGGTGACCGGAGCCAGTAAAGTGGTGATGAGCATTGCGTTGCTGGCCAGAGCGACATTGACCTGATAACGAGAAGCGAACAGATAGGGAGTCACCCCAACGGGTTGAGCCGCAATCAGAATCGCCACATGCACCCAGAGTCCGTACTCCAACTGAAAAACTACTAGTGCTAGGAAAGCAACAATCATTGGTTGCAGGAGTAGTTTTGCCAACACCACCATCCCCATGTCCTTCCAGCGTCCAGCTATCTGAAACCGAGTCAGTGTCGCCCCCAAAGCAAACAGCGAGCATGGGGTAACTGCATCCCCCATTAATTCGGCGACAGGATCCAGTGGCTCCGGTAATTGGAGGTTGAACAGATTCATCAGAATTCCGGAGACCAGGCTCAGGATGATTGGGTTGGTGGCAATACCCCGCAGGGCATTTCGGGTAACTTTGGAGAGCGAGGCATTGCGCCCCTTGGCAATTTCCATCAAAGTCGTGATCACCGGCAGGAGTAACGTCGAATGCAGACTGATGATCAGGAACAAGGGCACGGTTGCCTCTTCACCAAACGCCATTAAGACTACTGGGATGCCCAGCAAAACTGTGTTTGGAAACGTGCTTGTGAAGCCGTGCATTGCGCTGTCTCTAAAATCTCGTCGTAGCAAAGTCCGACAGCTTAGAAAGCCCAGTGTCATTACGCTAAACGAGGCTCCATAGTAGGAGAACAGAAAGGCCCAAGGTACTTGGTCAGGCAATGAGGAGCGGGAGATCGTCTGCACCAACATCACCGGAACCGCAAAGTGGTAGGTGAAATCACTCAGACCATCCACGGTAGATTCCTTGACCCAGTTGAGCTTTGATGCACCATAGCCCATACCAATGATCGCGAAAACCGGGAAGATGACGTCAAAGATGGGATTCAATCGCACAACCTTAGGGAAGTTAGTCTGGGGGAAGGGCTAACTAGTTCTGGCGAACTTTCAAACTATGGTTGCTGGAAGAGTAGACAACAATCGGAGAATTTACAAAGGGATCAAGTGTTTTTGGTTAGCGCTTTCCCCTCTACATTGAAGAGATGAACATATTCAGGAAGAAATCGCATGCGGACCTTGGTTTCTTCTTCTAAGAAAGAGTTGCCATTCTGGCGCACCAGGACAGTGGTTCCTGCTTCCAGATCCACATGCAGAAAACTGTCTGCCCCAAGACGTTCCACCACAGCGATTTTTCCGTGCACTGGCCCTTCAGAATCCAGTTCGATGTGTTCTGGTCGAATACCCATTTGGACAGCACTTTCTGCTGCTCCTGTCAGAGTTCGATCGCTCTTCAACTCAGAGCCGTCTTCCAGGCGAAACTGCCCTTCACCGAATCCTTTTCCGCTGAGAATGTTCATCATTGGAGAACCAATGAAGGTCGCCACAAAAAGGTTTGCAGGGTTCTCATAGAGCTCCAATGGGGGTCCAATTTGTTCGATTTGCCCCTCTGAGAAAACCACTATCCGGTGGGCCAAGGTCATCGCTTCCACCTGGTCATGAGTGACATAGACCATCGTGCTGCGTAGACGTCGGTGTAGACGAGCAATTTCTACGCGCATCTGTACCCGCAGAGCCGCGTCCAGGTTGGAAAGAGGTTCATCAAAAAGGAAAGCCAGGGGAGCCCGTACAATCGACCGTCCGATAGCAACACGCTGACGTTGACCACCCGAGAGCTCCTTGGGTAGACGATCAAGCAGGGGTCCCAACTGCAATACATTGGCGGCTTCCTTGACAGCAGCAGCCACTTGTTCCTTTGGCTCCCCAGCCATTTTCAGAGGGAAGCCCATGTTGTCACGCACTGTCTTGTGAGGGTAGAGGGCATAGGATTGAAAAACCATTGAGAGGCTGCGTTCTGCAGGGGGCAATCCGGTGACGTCTTGATCTCCAATGATGATCTGTCCTTCTGTCACTTCTTCGAGGCCCCCGATCAAGCGGAGCATGGTAGACTTGCCGCATCCAGAAGGTCCAACGAAGACAACGAATTCACGGTCTTCGATTTCAAGATCGACTCCTCTTATGATCTCAACTTCCCCAAAACTTTTGTGTACATCACGCAACACAATGCCTGCCATAAAGCCTCAAGAAAAACGATTCAAGAAAGTCATTTGGAACTTTTTCATTAACCTCAACCCTTCACACTACCAGCTGTCAAACCCTTGACCAGAAAGCGTTCGGCCCAGAGGAAAAGAATCAAAATAGGCACGGTGGAGATCACGGCTCCAGCCATCAGGTGCTGTCGGGGAACTTCTGAAGAATTCAACGAAACAACTCCTCGAGGGAGCGTGAAGATGCTCGGATCATCTAAAAACATGAACGCAAACAGAAATTCATTCCAGGCAATCATGAACACGTATAACCCCACTGAAGCTAGTGCCGGTATGCTCAGGGGTATGGTTACCTGTCGGATAGCGACCATGCGCGAACAACCGTCCATCAAGGCTGCTTCTTCCAACTCTGGCGGAATGCCACGAAAGTAGCCCTGCAGCATGTATAACGCTACAGGTAGCGTGGTCGCAGGGTAAACGATCAATAGCCCCAGTAAGCTGTTTCGTAGGCCCAATTGAGAAAAAATCACGTAGAGCGGGATCACCAAGACAATGGCTGGGACCAGATAAATCAGCAGAATGGAGCGAGAGAGCACCTTGCGCCCTTGGAAGCGTAGCCGGGCCACAGCGTAGGCCCCCGGTATGGCAAACAGCAGCGTCAGTGCAACCGTAGCCAGTGAGACAATCGCAGAAACCCCAATGTAGCGGCCAAAATTGAAATCTCTGAACAATTCAACGTAGGAACGGAAGATGGCCCAGCCGTCCTGTCTCCAGTTAGGCATCAAATCCAGTGGATTCATCAAGAGCGCTTGCTGTGACTTCAGGCTGGTCATCAGCATCACATAGAATGGCAGCACTACAAGCACTGTAAAGAAGAGAAAGCCAAATACCTGAAGGCTGGAGAGGATGCATAGCTCCCAGCGTCGTCGATTGAGAACACCCGGACCCAATGTACGAAAACTGAAGACCAGCACCATCACCAACAGTAAAGATCCCAGCAGAGCTCCCAGACTTTGCAGCAGCGGATTTGCTTCCGAATTTTGAAATGGGGTATCAGTAGCGAGCAAGTGGAAGAGCAGAGAGATGCCAAGTATGAAGCCTCCAATCAAACCGCGAGTTCTACGTTCTATGGGAATCAGACCCCATATCCCAGCAACCAAACCGCAAATGGTGATCTGAGCACTGCTAGGTACTAGCCCTGTTCCTTCAAACAGCGAGAGCCCTGCGGCCAGGAGCGCAAAAATCAAGAAAGCCCAGATGACCCCAAGTCCCAGACTTGTGAACAGCAGCGTCTGCCACTGACGAGCAGTCACAGGCCCTCCTCAGCAGGCAAACTACGAAAATAAGCCAAAGCAAACAGGCCTAACAAAAATGAAATCACGACTGCCACCGCGCATCCAGCACCGAGATTGTTGATCGCAAAAGCCTGTTCATAAACACTGACGGTCAGAGTGCGTGTACCAGCTGCTCCCCCAGTCAAGAGAAAGATGTCGTCAAATTTGTTGAAGGTCCAAATGAAGCGCAACAAAAATAAGACCGCCAGGATTCCGGCTAACTGAGGTAGCCAGAGTTCCCAAAACTTTTGAAAGGGGGTTGCTCCATCCATTTCTGCAGCTTCAAACATATCCTGTGAGACGGATTGCATCCGAGCTAGAATGAAAAGAAAAGAAAGAGGGAAATAGCGCCAAACTTCGAAGGCGATGACCATCAACAAGGCTAGGGGAATGGGTAGATTCAACCCAAAAAGCTCCACTTCGGTCCAGCGAATCCCAAAGAAATTGATTGGAGTCTCTATGGCGCCCATTTGAAGGAGTAAGGCATTCAAGGCTCCTGAATTGGGATCCAGCAGCACCAGCCAGGTGAAGGCCATAGCAATCACGGGTGCTACGTAGGGAAAGAGAAAGAGTCCCCGAAAGATCATGCGCCCAGGGAAAGAGAGGTTGAGCAATTGAGCCGCAAACAGACCCACAACAATTGCTCCCACTGTTCCCAGGACCGTATAGGCGAAAGTCACCAGCAAGATGGCTTCAAACTCACGCATCGCGAAGACGTCCATAAAGTTTTCAAGCGTAAAGTTACTGCTGAGCAACTTGTTTGAACTCTCGCCGGTAATGGTCGGTGGGGTCTTACTGGGATCTTCTCTCTCGGCAAGCCAGTCCTCTTCGATCTGGGCTTCTAAGCGCAATTTTTCATTTTGAGCTGGCTCCCAGTCACCCAACTCACAGCGTAGCGCGCGTCCAGACAATTGGCAGCGGTTGTCTAATTCTGCGATCAGAAGTCCCTTGGGCAGGGTATCTTTCAGGACCACCTTACGCACCCATTCTGTTTGGGAGGAATTTCTTAAGCGATATTCCAAGCGAGAGGTCTCTCCGGCAGCCTGAATGTCTTTTAGGCCCCGAGTGCGCTCTCGGACAAAGATTTCAGGGGGACGGAGATCTGCGAGGGTAACAGGCTTGAAGCTGATCCAGAACGTAGCCAGCAGTGGGAAGAGAACAATCGCAAAAACAATAAGAACGGTGGGGAGCAACAACCCCAAGGCGAGGCGCTGCTCCCTTCGGGCCAGAGGCCCGAGCTTGGATTTTCTCAGTACTGACACAGGGTCATTTCTCGATTGGTCAGTTGATCTGAGCCAATTCCTGGTTCATAAGCTGGACAGTTGCTGTGGCACTGCGCTCTCCGTCTATGAACTCTCGTACCAAGCGGTTGAGCACCTTGGCGTTGACGATTCGTGAAGCCAAAGCCAACTGTCCCTCACGAACGCCCCAGCGGTTGGCAGTTTCCAGACCGGCTGCAATCGAAGAGATGACTTCTGCTGGATAGAGATCAGCCAGCGGTGCCTTGCGGTCTACCCCCACGGGAAGTTTTGACCAGGCATCCAAGTAAAGCCCCGGATTCTTGGAATCACCACGGCGAACAGGGAACTTTCCTTCTGGAGCAATGCTCAGCGTCTGCACGTAGCCGTCTGTCATGCTGAATCGAACGAATTCCATTGCATTGTCAGTGTCAGCGTCTGCAGTGATGCCGAAGTATCGAATATCAGCCCAGGCAGCACCATCAGGATTGGACGGACCAGCTAGAGTAGTGATCACACCCGTCTTGGAGGCAAGTTCCTTACTGGTTGGGTCACTGTTGATCGTTGGTGGAGCACTGTCACGCAGTCCAGCCAACTCGTCAAGAATGAAGGGGGACCAAATGATCATAGCAGCTTGGCCAGCAAAGAACATTTCACGTGATTGCTTCCAGAACAACTCCCCTTCAGGAGAGGCCTCCTGAATTTTTTTGTAGAAATTCAAGACCTCAACAGTCGCCTTCTCATCAAGTTCCTGGAGTCCTTGTTGATTTACAGGACTCACTCCATTAGATAAGAAGACATGCTCCAACACCTGGCTCATGAAGGCTTCGTCAATCTTATTGGGAGCTACAAAGCCATACATCGAAGGTGGGTTGTGCAGTTTCTCAAGTGCTGCCTCGATGTTGGCATAGCTGTTTGGTGGATTCAGACCATGGGCTTCGAAGAGATCTTTACGGTAGACCACCAGCTGTGTCCAGCCATCAACAGGTACAGAGGCATAACCACCACGAATTGCGGCCATGTCCAAGGCACCCGGAGAAAAGGTACTAGCGCGAAGACCATAAATGACCTCAGTTGCAGCTTCTGTATCTAACAACCCAGACTCCGCCCAAGGCAAAGCATATTGAAGAGGGTGATAGATCACATCTGGCAGATCACCAGCGGCAAAAGCAGCAGTCGCTCGGGTCCCTAAATCTTTTTCTGAGATGGGAATTACCTCAACGCTCACCCCTGTTTGACTTTTGAAATCAGCTGCCATTTGCTCTTGCTTGGCAAGTCGATCTGGTTGTTCTTCAGTGGTCCAAAAGCGCAGGCTCTGAGCGAAGGCTTCTCCACTGAGTAGGAAGGTTCCTGCCAAAATTGCCAGGGCACTTTGGCTCCCTCTGCGAATCCATGTTTTCATCATGTTACTCTCTCAAGAGGTGTTTAGGGTCAACTTAGACCCAGTCAGAGATCTCTCCGCTATACTCCTGAATGATTACGGAGAGCACGATTGTTCGTTGCTTGGTCAACGAAGCACGAACAGAGAATTAGAGCCCAATGGCTCTAAGACATCATCAGCCACTTGTCAGTTTCTCATTGTCAGTTTCTCAACGATTTTTCAGTCATTCTGTGAAGTTTTTCCTGAGATGACAGCAGCCTTTTACGATTACGGATGAAAGTCGCCAATTCAGTGGAGGTGAACCGGCCTGGCCCATCAGAGCCCCGCTCCAGCAACACCGCCATGGTCAGCGTTCCAGAAACCTTGGCCCCTTTTTCGTGGATTAACTGCATCAATTTGACTCCACATTGGAAACCGGCCTCATATTGATCCACTTCAAAAGTGGTCAAACCCGGTTCGCTGAAGTCTCCCTCTGGAATTCCTTCGTATCCGATCACGGAAACATGCTCACCAGGGATCAAGCCCAGTTGCTTTGTAGCTCGAATGACTCCAAGTGCAGAGAGGTCCAAGGCACAAAGGAAACCCGTTGGAGGTTGTGGGGATTTCAGCAATCTTATCGCGCACTCCAACCCATCTGGCACCGTGGTGATGTTCTCAAAAATTTGCAGTTGAACTTCCTCTCGTTCGAATTCCTGGATGCCGAGTTCCACACCCTTTCTACGGAGGCTGTTATAAAATAGCGGAGCATCTCCTCCCAGAAATGCTAAGTGTCGGTGCCCAAAAGCCAATAAGCGGGCTGTTGCTCTGCGGAAGCACTCGACCTGATTGATGTCGAACCAGGAGTACTGGGTTAGGTTCTCTGTTTGTCCGTAAAGCACCAGAGGAGCCTTCAATTGATCAAGGATCTGAATGCGTGGATCGTCATGCATCGTTCTAGGCAGGATAAATCCATCAACCTTGCGTTGAACAAACAGATCACGATGAAGCTCAACCATTTCTGCATCAGATTGTGCAGTTGCCACCGTCAATGTATAGCCCTGCTTGGCAATCGAAGTGGAGATCCCATTGATGAACTGCATTAAGAATGGACGACTCGCAGCCCGAGATTTTGGCAGCAGGATCAAGCCAACTGAGCGAGCCAAACCCGTTTTGATTCCCTGGGCTACCGCGGAGGGTTGATAGCCTAATTTCTTTGCAGCTTGCTGAACTCGCGCTACCGTCGAGGCAGAAACATCAGCGTAGCCCCGTAGTGCTCGGGAAACCGTCCCTTTAGAAATCCCTAAATGATCTGCAAGATCTTGAATGGTGACTTTCATAATCGCTAATTGAGTTGCCGAAACCGGTTTCGTGAAAAGTGACTTCCAAAACCGGTTTTGTCAACCAAAAAAATCATAAAAGTGAAAAAGTTTATTTACGGATTTAAGCTAAAGATCAGCTAGCTTTTGAAATTGTGGAGATCTGCTAAAAGGGCTATGGACTCTTGGGAAAGCTGGTAGCGGGTTTGGTTTCCTCGTTCTCTTTGGGTTCCTCCTTCGATTCTTTTACACTCAAAGTAGACTCAGGTAAATTTCTTCTTGTTTCGAAGTAAGCAGAGGCAATGATTCCCGAGGGTACCGCAAAGACACCGATACCGAGAAGTGCCACGAGAGAGCCCAACAATTGTCCAAGGAAACTCGTTGGGGTAGCTCCACCAAATCCTGCTGTAAATGGCGTGCTGACAGCCCAAGACATAACTCTGAGAATGCTTCCAAACGCCTCTGGATTTTCATGACGTTCTGCATAGTACATCATGCTGGATACCAAAAAGAGCAGGCAAATCATCACAATCAGTGACTTAACGATTTCCAGTAATTTTTCTCTGAGTGTTCGCTTGAGATCATCAAAGGCCCTGGCGTAATGAAATCGCCGATAGATGCGAAGCAAGCGAAGTATTCGTAAAAACCGTATATCGGCAATGCCATGCAGAAAGAAGGGTAGGATTGCTAAAAAATCCATCAAGGCATAGGGGGTCAGTAGGTAGCGGATGCGCCCATGCTGACTAGCAAACTTTGTAACTGCAGGGCAGGCGTAGAGTCGGAGCAAAAATTCTAAGGTAAAAATAGTGACGGAAAAGGCATCAAACCAGAAGAAGGTATCTCCGTATTCTGCTTCGAACTCACTGTCCGTTTCTAGCACGTAGATCAGCAGGTCTAGTCCGATCAAAACAATCACCAGCCGATCCACCCACTTGCCAACGGGGGTCTCATGGTTTTCCAGGATTCTCCAGATCAGTTGCTGCCGTTTTTTGACTTCTTCATCCATTGTCAATTCCTCTACTGATTGTTGGAGATCTATTTCAATCTAGTGTTTGTCCACAGTGGTCACAGACTTTCTGGGAGGTCTTCTCTGAGGTTTTGGTAGATTCGACAGGTTCATGTGACTCTGCAAAGCCTGCAGCCAGAATTCCAGTAGGAATCGCAAACAGACCAATCCCAATGATTGCTGAAGTGGCTCCTAGGAAGCGACCCAGGGTAGTAATCGGAGTCACATCCCCATAACCCACAGTGGTCAGTGTAGCGACTGCCCACCACATGGACTCGACGATGCTACCAAATTTATCGGGTTGTGCTTCGTGCTCTGCATAGTACATCAGGGTTGAGGTGACAAAGAGCAGGGAGAGCATCACGATCAGCGAAGAGAGCAACTCTTCTGATTTGCCAGCAAAAATCTGGGTCAACCTTTGTAGAGACCGTGAGTAGTGGAAGCCTTTCAAAAATCGCAGGACCCTGAGGATTCTCAAGAAACGAGCATCGAAGGCAAAGAAGCTGAAGATCAATTGCAGATAGAAAGGCAGAATTGCCAATAAATCGACCAATCCATGCAGAGAGAATAGGTAGCGTAACCTTCCAAACTTGCCGGAAAATCGCTGTTCTGATGGACAAGCATAGAGTCGAGCAGCCAATTCAACCGTAAAAATGCCAATGGAAATTGCGTCAAAGGTGCGGAACCAATGACCGAATTCGGCAGCAAGATCAGGATCAGTTTCCAAAACGAAGGCAATCAGGTTCAGACTAATCAGCGAGATGATAAACTTATCAAACCAGTAGGCTTCCTGGGTTTCGTGCATCTCTACGATCTCCCAGATTCTTTGTTGTAGTGTCATGGTTCCTCTCGATGAAACACTAGGGTGAATGGGCTCACAGACTCTTGGGAGGTGGGTGATACTGAAGATGCTGCAAAGAGTCGAGGCAGACGGAGTTTGGAGGAGTAACAATGGAAAATTTGTAGTCTGAATCAACACGGGGATTGACAAGCAAAAAGTCCAAAATTACTCTGTTAGGGCTTCGTTAGGGGTGGTGGCTTGGCTGCCTGAGAGAAACCCTTGGAACCTGATCCGGATAATGCCGGCGCAGGAAAACGATGCCTCCCGCTGCACTTTCTCTAGTGCTTGCGTACCGCATCTCCGATTCTTTGCATTTCTCCCTGTCGAAGCGTGATCCAGTGACTCAGGATGGTGGGTTTTCATCAATCCAGAGTCATTTTTTTTTCAACTCCTTGTTGAGGAACACGCTCGTGCTCAAACAAAAACTATCTCGCTGGCTTGCCGGCATTCTACTGTCGACGACCCTTGCGCTGCCTGCATTTGCTCAAGACCTAGTGGTCTACACCTATGACTCCTTCAATACTGAATGGGGTCCGGGACCTGTGGTCTTCAAGGCTTTTGAGGAACAATGTTCTTGCAAGGTCCAAGTGATTGCACCGGGCGATTCGGGTTCGATACTCAGTCGCACGATCCTGGAAAAAGCCAATCCCAAAGCAGATGTGCTGTTGGGTGTCAATGACAGCGAATTGGCCAAGTCTTTCAAGCATGATCTCTGGGAGCCGTATCGCTCCCCCAACCTGGATCGTGTTCCTGAAGATCTGCGGCTTGATTCTGAATATCGCGTCACTCCCTTTGACTATGGCTACATTGCTTTCGTCTACGACTCAGAACGGTTGACCTCACCGCCAACGAGTCTAGCTGATCTGAGTGATCCACGTTTTGCAGGCAAGGTCGTGATTCAGAGCCCAAAGACCTCCTCACCTGGCTTGTCAATGCTCCATTGGACCGTTGCGGTTTATGGAGAAGAGGGCTATTTGGAATATTGGGATCGTTTGCGTCCGAACCTGCTAACGATCACAGACGGGTGGTCTTCAGCATATGGAATGTTCACCAAGGGTGAGGTGCCGATTGTGCTAAGCTACGTTACCAGCCCAGCCTACCACGTAGAGTATGAGCAGACGGAGCGCTACAAGGCACTGGATTTTCCGGAGGGTATGTTCCGTCAGGTTGAATTCGCGGGCATTCTCAAGGGTGCTAAGAATCAGCAGCGAGCCCGAGAATTTATTGACTTCATGCTCACCTCTGGCTTTCAGGATGTGATTCCGTTGACCAACTGGATGTACCCCGTGGCACCGGAAAAGGCCTTGCCAGATTCCTTTCAAGCCGCGGTGCGTCCGGCCAAGACGCTCACTCTTTCCCCAGAAGAAATTGAGTCAAACAATGAACGGTGGCTTCGAAGCTGGTCGCGGACAATGGCGCAGTGAGTAAATGAGCCAACTCCTGGAGCGTTTGCTTCCTGGCTTCTTGCAGATTCTGGCTATGCTGTTGCTGGTAGGTGGTTTTTACCTGCCGCTGCTGTTGTTTCTGGGTGGTCAGGATCCTCTCCAACCCGGGGTCTCTGTCCTTCGTTTGAATTACCTGTTGGAGTTCTTAGCTGATCCCTGGAACCTGCGAGTTCTTGGATTCTCGCTGGAGCAGGCGTTCTGGAGTGCTGTTCTTTCTATCCTGCTGGGCCTTCCTGGGGCCTGGCTGCTGACTCGCTACGACTTCCCGGGACGAGCGGCCCTGCAACGTTTTGCTTACCTGCCATTCCTATTGCCCTCCATCTTAGTAGTGCTGGCGATGGTCCTATTTTTTGGGAACCAGGGTTGGGTCAACCGAGCGCTGATGTTCCTCTTCGGACTCAAAGACCCTCCGATTCAATTCCTTTATTCGCTCAATGGAATCCTGCTGGGCCACGTCTTCTACAACTTTCCATTAGCGATGCGGCTGATCGGGGATCAATGGGAGAGAATCTCTGCGAAATATGCGTTGGCGGCACGAATGCTTGGTCACTCCCCGCAGCGCAACTTCTTCCGTGTGACTCTGCCTCTCATCCTGCCATCTGTTTTGGGAGCCTTCGCCCTGATCTTCTTACTCTGCTTGAACAGCTTTGCCATCATCCTCGTGTTGGGAGGAGGTGTCCGTCACACGACGATCGAGGTGTTGATTTATCAACTGGCGCGGATTGATTTGGATTTTTCAGGGGCAGCAGTGTTGTCTCTCTTGCAGTCCGGGCTGGCGATCCTCACCTTGTTGCTCTTGCTCAAGCAGCATCGACAGCAGCGTCCAATACGACAGCAGTCACTACCCCGACTCTGGCTGCCTGATCACCTTCGGCAGAGACGACCCGAAGCCTGGCTTGGCTTGGCTTGGCTGGTAGCCGCATTGACTTTTGGGGTGGGTCCTCTGTTGGCCATCGTGTTTGATTCCCTTAGGCAAGCAGATGCTTTTACCTGGGATGCCTACCAAGTTCTCTTTGCGGAGAGGGAGAATAATCGTTTCTTTACCGCCTTGTGGAATTCATTTCGGATTGGGTTGACGAGCGCACTGCTCGCTTCGCTATTGGGTGCTGGCCTGTTGATTTGGTTGGAACGTGTACCGCTTCGTTTAAGAGCGGGGTTGGAAGGGCTGATTCTCTTGCCGATGGCTTTTTCCACGGTGGTCTTTGGGGTGGCCTGGTTCCATCTCAACCAGTCGTGGCTTGCGGGGAATGTCTCCCTGTTTTGGATTGCTGCCGCCTTGCACGCGATTCTCGGGTGCCCTTACTGGCTCCGCTTGGTGCTGGCAACCTGGCGAGCAATTCCCGCTCAATGGCACACCGAATCGAAGATCCTTCGTATCCCCCGTCTGCGTTTCTGGAGCATGGTCCTCTGGCCCTGGCTGCGACCGACTTTGTTGCTGGCCTTTGGTTTTGCCTTTGCGCTCTCCTTGGGAGAACTCAATTCCATCCTGATGATCGCCGATGAAACGGTTCGAACCCTGCCCTTGGAGATTTATTCAGCTCTGTCCGGCTATCGATTCCATCAGGCCTCAGCGATTGGCGTTATTTTGTTGGCGATGTCGGTGGGCTTGTTTCTGCTGGTCGAACGAACTGCTTTGCTGAATCGGTAGAAATTTCAACTGGCTAGGTCTTCATAGAAAAGAGAGTTTGCTGTCTGTCTCAGGTAGAGGGTGTGTACAGACTAGATGAGATTCTCATCCTTTTTTCATCTATGGATTTTTTCGAGGAATACTGGAGCTGGCTTTTGAGCGTCAGCAAGAGCTTTTGACAACAATCGGCTGAAGCGGAGGGGCGGGGGGAAGCAGAGAACGGATATCCGCAAAGGGGTGAATCGGATCATGGCGAAAGGCCTCAGCAAAGCCACCCAGTTGACCACACTGGGCTGATCGGAAACGTCCTTGAACTCGGGACATTTCGACAAAGTGCTCTGGCCCCTGGCTAGTGTGACAGAGAATGGCCCCCTCCTTCAAATCCTGAAAAGGTGTGATATCGACGTAGTAGTTTGGTAGAAAATCATTACCCATCATTGGATCCACCCAAAGCACAGGAGTTCGAAAACTTGCAGCAATGAGTGCTCCAGCAGAGACTGCTCGATGATCGGCGTGGTAGTCATTGGGAGCATGCGCTACCAACAGATCTGGTTTGAGGCGCACCACCTCAGCCGTCAACCTTGAAGCAAATTCTTCAGACTGAGCGAGTTCACCATCTGGAAAATTCAACTGAATCAGGTTGGCGTCCAAGACTTCGGCAGCAGCGGTTGCCTCCGTGGCGCGCAGCTGTGCAAGTTCTTCGGGATCATAATTTCCTCCCCTGGCACCATCGGTTGCGATCATGATCGTTACCTCGGAACCCATGGATCGCCAAGCCGCTACCGAACCCCCACAATAGATATCGGCATCATCTGGATGAGCCACGATCAGGGCAATGTGCATGTTACTGATCTTGAAGAAATTCCAGCACCATTGCAGCGGTCCAAGTGAACCGTCCCCCTCCACAAGCTTCACCAGTTTTGGGGTCATAGTACTCGGCAAAACCGCTTGAACCAATCAACTCCAGGGAATCGTCCACAATTTTTGTGCTGGACTCCTCTAAATCAGCGGCCTCCAAGCCATCATTGATCATATAGTTGATGATTAGCCAGACAGGCCCACGCCAGTAACGTTTGGCATCAAACCGTACATCTGCTGGATCGTGACTAGGGATACTGAAGCGGCATTCTGCAGAAATTTGCTCGATGCGTTGAGCAATCGCTTGGGCCCGAATGTGGCGAATGGGAGCAAAAACTGCCAGGAGGCCCCCAATCGAAGTACTCTCAATCAGTTGCCCTGTCGTTCGATCCTGACAGAGATACTGCCGGTGCGGATCACTCCAAAGATTCTCCAAGGCATCTAATCCTCGACGAGCCCATGCATAGTTGCGCTGAGCGACATCATCCATTTCCAGTTCTTCTGCGAGAGCGGCCAAGTCAAAGCAGGAACGAATCAAGATCGCATTAAACCCTGGATCAACCACCTGGAAAGGAGAGGCCTCGTGCAGTTTGCTGTTGTCCCAGCCGAGTGAGCGAAAGTGTTCCACCAACCAGAGGTAGCGGTCGTACTGTGCCTTGGTGGGGCGATGTGCTGAATTAGCGTGCTCAGTATCGCGGCGAACGTAGTCAGTGATGCCTTCGGTTGGTACTCGCTCAAAAGCTTCGTCCCAGTCAATCGAGTTATCTCGTCCAGCTTCCCAAGGATGGATTATGGATACGAGTCCTTCCCCCTGTGGGTCTCGAGTTTCAAAAAACCAGGCATGCCATCGATCAACTGCGTCGACCAGGTCTTCGATACGTTCTTCAATTTCTTCCGGGTCGGCACAGCGTTGGTACAAACGCCTCAGGACAAAACCGGCAACAGGCGGTTGAGTAATGCCACTGGTAGGAACTGAACGGCCAGTAGACCAAACTTCTGGGCCAGGAAAATAGCCATCGTCTGGTTCATGAAAGACAATGTGTGGAACCATGCCGTCTGACCACTGGTGTTCAAACAGTGTTTCGATTTCGCGCCAGGCGCGATCTTCGTCCAGATAGGTCCAGCCGAGGGCTGTCAGGCAACTGTCCCAATTCCATTGGAAGGGATACAAGCCTTTGGTGGGTATCGTGTAGCGTCCCTCGCGGTCGTTCTCATTGAGGATCTCTGCAGCAAGTTCACGAAGTTCTGCAGGTTTCATGGCCTCTTCCATTATTTCCTTTCAAGTTGAGGCAAGTGGTAATTGACGTCTATGATGAGTTTTCGTGATCGAACAACATCAATTTAGATTCCAAATTACTGGCAAATCCAGCTAAAGTTTCCATCTCTTTCTAAAAAAATTCACTAAAAAGGCCATGGCACCCAGAATTGAACTCAAAAAATTACAGGAATTGATTCAGCAACGAAGCTCACAGGGAAGAATCCTGGTGGCATTGGCTGGGCCTCCCGGTTCTGGTAAATCCACTCTGGCTGATGAACTGGAATCAGCTCTGAATCAGGAACAGCCTGAGCAAGCGATGATTTTGCCAATGGATGGATTTCATTATGATGATCTGTACCTGGTGCCAGCAGGTTTAAGGCCACGCAAAGGGGCTCCGCAGACCTTTGATGTGTGGGGATTTTATCACATTTTACTACGTTTGCGCGAGAGGCAGGAAGAGTTCGTGGCAGTGCCGGTTTTTGATCGAGATTTGGAGATTGCCCGAGCTGGAGCTCGTTTGATTCCTGCAAAAGTACCAGTGATCTTGGTGGAGGGTAACTATCTACTACTTCAGCAGGAGCCATGGTCACAACTGAGGTTGTTGTTCGATGTGGCCGTTCTGCTCGAGGTGCCGGAAGCGGTGCTTGGAGAACGACTGACTGCACGCTGGCAGCATTATGAGTTGCCCTCAGAGGAAATTGCTGCGAAGGTGAATGAGAACGACCTACCGAACGGGCGTTACGTTATGGCTGAAAGTGGCGGAGAAGACTATCGCCTGAAGAGCGGATGAACGCTTCCCTCCTGATATTTTCCTCCTAAATTCCGTTTTTCGCAGACCCTCATCCGATTGATCCTCTTGATTTGAATGGTGATCAATTCGTCTGCTTCACCGAGTATCCTGTTGATTCTGGTACACTATTGGACCGAGGCACGCCCTGTCTATAAGGGCATTTTGCTAATGATTCTGGCGAGTTTTGCCTTCAGCTGTATGGACACCATCGCCAAGATGATGAGCGCGCATTATGATCCCTTTCAGGTGGTCTGGGCTCGTTATTGTAGTCAGAGTTTTTGGTCCCTGGTAGTCCTTGCGCCCTTTTTAGCACGCTTGCTGAAGACCCGGTATCTCAAGCTACAGATTCTGAGATCAGGGCTGTTGTTTGGCGCAACATTAGCCTTCTTCTCAGCGCTACCCTATCTGAAGTTGGCTGAACTGTTTGCCATCTTTGAGGTAGCTCCGCTGCTGATCACCTGCCTCTCCTTTCTGATTCTCAAGGAAAAAGTCAGCTGGCCACGTTGGGTGGGCGTCACCATCGGTCTGCTCGGAGCATTAATCATCATTCGCCCAGGCACGGAGGTCTTTACTCCCTACGCACTGCTACCGATCGTGGCAGCGAGCTGTTTTGCCGGCTACTCGATTACGACACGTTTTCTAGGATCAGAAGAGTCGCCTTGGACAAATTTTCTCTACACTGCTCTGATTGGAACAGTCATCGCTTCGGTACTGGTAATTCCAAAGTGGCAACCGATTGCGATGGAGGATCTGCCGATTCTGTCCAGTTTTGGAATCATTGGGGGAATCGGGCATCTGATGCTAATCTTTGCCCTGCGCTACACTCAGGCCTCGATCTTGGCACCTTTCTCTTATTTTGGCTTGTTGTACAGCAGTTTCTGGGGATTTTATGTTTTTGATGAGTTACCTGATATCTTCACTTATCTTGGCGCCGTTGTGATCGTCGCTTCGGGTATTTTTGTCTGGTATCGAGAGAACAGGAAAACCGTAGTTGCGGTGATGCAGGAGGGCTAGGTTCTCGTTAGAAAATCTTCGGCTAGCACCAAGGTCCCAGCTGTGTAAGTTTCGATCACATCCTGTGCTGTTGGCGTCTCAGCGTGACTACCAATCCAAGCGGTTAGTAATAACCGGCGAAGCATCACAAAAGTGGGAAGTATCTTCGCATCCTCCTCACTAAGTAGGGCAACGCTTCGGTAGCCTTGAATCCAAGAATCTTCCAATTCTGCAATAATAGGTTCATGTTCGAAGAAACTAACGGCAGCCGCGAAATCATAACCAAACCAGCCAAAACCACAGTCATCAAAATCAATGATCCCCAAGCGTTCTCCATCGACGAGGAGGTTTGCGAGGCGTAGGTCGGCGTGGATCAATCCAAATCGATCTGCACCCTCTCCAAATTCATTCAGTTGGCGTTTCAATTCCAAGCAGGTTCTTTCCAACAACTGTTCCCCATCCTTTGTCAATTTTGGTGCATCTCGCCAGTCTCCCCAGTGAGGCTTTGGACCGACTGTAGTGTCAAAATTCCAAATTTTGCGGACAAAGGAAGATGGTCGCTTCCAAGTTCGAACATGTTGATGTAGTCGGGCGCTGATGGCTCCTAGTTGCTCAAAGCCACTGTTCAGATTTTCTGTTGGAGAAGGCTCAACTCCGGTCATAAAAGCGAAAGCCGCCACGAAACGTTGCTCTCCCTGCATTTCGAAGCTGGTCAGATGTTTGCCATTTTTGACTACAAGAGGTTCTGGGGTTTCGACAATCCCCTCTTGACGCAAGGCTACGATCCAATCCAGCTCGGACTCGATTTCTTTTTGGCTATGGTAGCCGGGTCGATGAACCCGGAGCACGATCTGGCGTCCAGTTTCTGGCTCTTCTGCACGAAAAGTTGCATTCTCCGAGATGGTCAGCAATTCAACGTTGGTTTGGGGATCCAGCCCCCATTCATCGAGTAACCCAATTGCTCCTTGCCGTAGTGTTTCGATCAATTGATCGTCATACATTCCTGCCACCGCGAACACTTTGCCTGAGAAAGTAGATCAGAGCGAAACCATTCTGGGTCAATGGACAGATTCAATGAAATGCTCGATTTCTTCCAGAATCGTGGTACGGTCGTGAAGCTGTTCGATCCATCGTCTTGGGAAAACGCTTGTCCCCCCCGCAGCTCCGAGAAGTGCTCCAAGGATGGCTCCACGATGGCAGTTGTCCCCCCCAGTTTTTGTGTTGGCGATCAAGGCCTGCTCTGCATCATTTTCATACTTGGCCAGTAGATAAAGTACGGAAGGAACAGAGTGCTCGATGTAGCATGCAGGACTGAAGATTGGGCCGATGACTTCCTGGTCCTGCCAGTTTTGACGATCCGCTTCTTCGAGCAATTTGGGCAGGCGAAGTCCGAGTGGTTGAGTGGCTTCCAGCGTCTGGTCCCGAAGGTTAGCTGAGTGCTCTTGCTGAAGCAGTGTGTGTAACAGCCCCATAACAGGTTCTGCGTAGTGTTCCAGCTTTGGAGATCGATGAGTCAGTCGAAGTTGAGTGCGAATTGTCAACCAATCTCCCATTGATTTGACGAGAACCGGAGGAAGCAGAACCAGACCTCCAACAGACGCCGTGTTGTGATCCTCAACACCAGCACATTCTTCAGCCGGTTTGCCCTTGGCCCAGTTGGCGAAGAAATCTCGATGAAAAGACTCAGCATAGGTGTCCTGATGAGTGTCTGCAGTGGTCATGAAATCAATATAGGCTTTCACAAATTTATCTGCTGAGTAATCAGGAATAGAACTACGCAATAAGACCCGCAGACACTGCAGGTTCAGGGTGTTTTCTCCGGCTCTAAGAGCATGGTGGTAGTGAAGCTTGGGTTTAGCCCAGAATTCCTTGCGTCCTTTGAGGATCACGTCTCCCACGATGCTGCCTTGCTGTTTGCCACGGCCATGACCTCCTGTGTTGGAGAGGTGCAGCAGAGAATTCGGATGAAATTCCTTGGGCGCCTCCATGTTACAGATCGGACCGTAGTCCTGCTGAAGGGCTTTGGTGTCGTAGTACCAATGAACGGGCATGGCGAGGGCATCTCCGATAAACATCCCGAGGAGCATTCCCCGAATTTTCTCTGGTTGATAAATAGTCATTCTGATGTCTCAATAGTGGGTTTTCTTCAATTTTAGAAAGAGATAACGATTAAAAATTAGTCAATAATTTATTTTTTAAATAATTTAATCAAAATTACTTTTAAGTTTTCACAGAAAAATTCTTCTTAAGAATATATTTTAATCAATATGATCTTGCACTCGGCTTGATTTCCCTAAATGATAGAAACAAGGCTTCTCTTTAAAAGAAGCATGCCCATTCTCAATAAGCCATACTCTTTCCTTAGAAAGCATCATTCGATGATTATGGCCTTTCTGGCAGTCTACAAAAAAGTAACAGGTTACACCTTCCCAGGGCTGGCGACTATATGTTGAACATTTTGGGCCAGCTTTTTAATCGGCCTAGCGCTGTGTTTGGGATCGCTGTGATCCTGTTGATGCTGTTCGCAGCAGCCTTTGCCCCTTGGCTGATGCCTCATGATCCCTTTGAACAAAGTTTTGATGGATTGACGCTGATGGGCGAGCCCCTTCCACCAGGTGGTGAATTCCCATTGGGTACGGACCTACTTGGACGAGATCTGGCCTCACGATTGATTTTAGGCACCAGAACTTCGCTCATCATTGGCATATTGGCCAATGGAATTGCCGTAGTGATGGGCGCTTTTGTCGGGGTTCTAGCTGGCTATTTTGGAGGTTGGTTGGGAATGGTGTTGATGCGCTTCACCGATCTCATGATGGCCTTTCCAGCTTTACTGCTGGCCATCGTGCTTGCGGCCATCTTCAAGCCGAGCCTGTTGATTGTGGCCTTGGTGATCGCAATGGTGAATTGGGTCCAGATGGCCCGGGTGGTTTACACCGAAGCTCGTTCCCTGGCCGAGAGAGAATTCATTCAAGTACAGAAAGCGATTGGCTCGAGCCCATTTCGGATCCTGTTTCGCCACTTACTCCCACATTTGCTCTCTTCGATCATTGTATTTGGCACACTTGGAATCTCAACAACGGTCTTGCTGGAAGCAACCCTCAGCTTTCTAGGTGTTGGAGTTCAGCCACCCACTCCATCGTGGGGAAACATCATCTTTGAGAACCAAACCTATTTCAACACAGCTCCCTGGTTGGTCTTTTTTCCGGGGGTCGCCATTCTCCTGTTGGCCCTGGCCTTCAATCTGGTTGGAGACGCTCTGCGGGATATTCTAGATCCTACCTTGAAGGGCCGTCACTGATGCGGAATTATGTACTCCGTCGGCTGTTGCAGAGTGGACTGATCCTGCTGGGCATCTCACTGGTCACCTTCATTCTGCTCTACCTAATTCCAGCTGATCCAGCACGACAGATTGCTGGTAGAAGTGCCACTGCCGAGACGGTTGCAAACATCCGAGCCCAACTGGGACTGGATGATCCGGTCATGATTCAGTACTTTCGCTACCTTGGGAATCTGGTTCAGGGCGACATGGGCCGCAGTTACTTGCAGAAAGCGGAAGTCAGCGTATTGATTGCCGGTCGCTTACCTGCGAGCCTGTTACTGATGATTTCTGCAATTGTGACCGAGTTGATCCTTGGTTTGACCGTCGGGATTGTGGCTGCCCTACGCCGCAACAAGTTTGAAGATCAAGCACTGATGATCTTCAGTTTTGTTTCAATCTCAGCACCTCAGTTCGTGATTGGAATTCTGTTGCTATATTTTTTTTCTATTCAGTTCCAGTGGCTACCGATCGGAGGCTACGGGACCTTTGCACACCTGATTCTTCCGTCTCTCACCCTAGGCCTGCTAGGCGCTGGGTGGTACTCGCGCATGATGCGCTCTTCTATGATTGATGTCCTGCATCAAGACTTTGTCCGAACGGCCCGAGCAAAGGGAATTGCCCAGAGCCAAGTCATTGTGCGACATGTAATTCCCAATGCAATCCTGCCAATCATTGCCATGGTTGGTATTGACATCGGCCTGTTCATGTCTGGGATTGTTGTTGTGGAGAGTGTGTTTGGTTGGCCAGGTATAGGACAACTTGCCTGGCAGGCCATTCAGCGAATTGACATCCCAGTCATTATGGGAGTCACGATTGTTTCTGCCACAGCAATTGTGCTGGGTAATTTGTTGGCTGACTTGATCGCACCGTGGATCGATCCGCGAATCAAGATCAAGTAAACCCATTCAAGGATAAATATGTTTAAGCTGTTCCTGGCTGGTCTCACCGGACTTGCCCTGTTTGGTAATGTGGCACTCGCCCAAGTCAATGAAAATGCCCCTCAGGGTGGCTCCATGACCGTTACGTACAAGGATGATGTTGCGACGCTAGATCCTGCAATTGGCTATGACTGGCAAAACTGGTCCATGATCAAGAGTCTCTTTGATGGCTTGATGGGATACGAGCCTGGAAGTACTCAGCTGCGGAATGAGCTGTCCGCGAGCAACACCATTTCAGCAGATGGGATGGTGCACGTCTTTAAATTGAAGAACGGAATCAAATTTCATAACGGTCGAGAAATCACAGCTGCAGATGTCAAGTATTCACTGGAGCGTGTGACGAATCCAAAAACTCAAAGCCCTGGTGCAGGTTTCTTTGGAATGATTGACGGTTTTGATTCCTGGAATGCTGGGCAGGGTTCTGGTCTTTCCGGTGTGAAGGTGATCGATGACAAGACCATAGAAATCCGACTTTCTCGACCGGATGCTACATTCCTGCACGTGATGGCCCTCAACTTTGCTTCAATTGTCCCCAAGGAAGCAGTTGATGCTGCAGGTGAAGATTTCGGTCGAAAGCCAGTCGGCTCCGGCGCTTTTAAGTTGGCAGAGTGGACTCCCGGGCAACGTGTCGTTTTCGAAGCTTTTGACGGATACCACAGAGCTGGAGTGCCCAAGCTGGAGAGTGTGACTTTTGAGATCGGACTAGAACCGATGGTGGCTTTGCTCCGCTTGCAGCAAGGGATGGCAGATACATTGGGGGATGGTATTCCTCCTGCGCAGTTCATGCAGGTGATGAACGATCCCAACCAGTCCAAAAACGTAATCGAAGGAGGGCAGCTCCATACGGGTTACATCACGATGAACACCCGAATGGCTCCATTTGACAATGTGATGGTTCGCAAGGCTGTCAACATGGCGATCAACAAGGAGCGTATCGTCCGCATCATCAATGGACGCGCTGTTCCAGCAAACCAACCGCTACCTCCAACCATGCCCGGTTATGCCAAGGATTACAAAGGGTACCCCTTTGATCAAGATGGTGCCAAGAAGATGCTGGCGGATGCTGGATTGGCAAATGGTTTTTCAACCGAACTGTTTGTGTACAACACCGACCCAAATCCAAGAATTGCCCAAGCGATTCAACAGGATTTGGCGGCGATCGGGATCAAGGCTGAGATCCGCAATCTAGCCCAAGCCAACGTGATTGCAGCAGGTGGTGAACCCGACCAGGCACCAATGATCTGGTCTGGAGGAATGGCCTGGATTGCTGACTTCCCTGACCCTTCCAACTTCTATGGTCCCATCTTGGGTTGTGCCGGTGCTGTTCAGGGTGGATGGAACTGGTCCTGGTATTGTAATGAAGCGCTGGATGCTCGAGCCGCTGAGGCGGATTCGATGACAGATCCCTCCAAGACCGCGGAACGAGAAGCTGCCTGGCGACAAATCTACGTTGATATCATGGATGATGCACCATGGGTCCCTGTCTTCAATGAACAACGCTTCACCTTCCGCTCTGAAAAGATCGATGGTGATGGGACGCTCTTTGTAGATCCGGTTCACATCCCCGTCAACTACGACTACATCTTCTCAACACAAGCTAAGTAAATTCTCATGTGCCAGAATCGTGATCACACCATTCATGGCGCCAATCATCACTTCGGGTGGGACAACTCGTTCTCACCCGCTGTTATGGTGGCTCCTGGGGACCGACTGCACTTGGAATGTCTGGACAGCTCAGCAGGGCAGTTCACTCCCCAAAGCACGACAGCTGATGTCCCCAATCTTGATTTTGGGAAGGTAAATCCTGTTACCGGCCCAATTTATGTTGATGGTGCAGAACCTGGGGATGTGCTCAAACTTGAGATTGAAGGCTTTCATCCTTCAGGCTTCGGTTGGACAGCCAATATTCCGGGCTTTGGCTTGTTAGCTGACCAGTTCAAGGAACCTTTCCTGAAGGTCTGGAAGTATGATCCTAAGGAAATGGCTCCTGCGGTTTATTCCGATATTGCCAGCATCCCTCTCAAACCCTTTGCAGGTACCATTGGGTTAGCCCCAGCCGAGGATGGACTGCACTCAGTCGTCCCACCCCGACGGATGGGTGGCAACATGGACATCCGTGACTTGACCAGCGGAACAACGCTCTACCTGCCGGTGGAGGTCAAAGGTGCGCTGTTGTCGATTGGGGATACTCATGCTGCCCAAGGCGATGGTGAAGTCTGCGGAACAGCCATTGAGAGTCCAATGAATGTGGATGTTCGTGTGGACCTGATCAAGCAGACTCCATTGGCGAACCCGCGTTTCACTACACCAGGACCAGTCACCCGACATCTGGATTCCAAGGGTTATGAAGTAACTACTGGGATCGGACCAAACTTGATGTCCAGTGCCGGGAACGCTGTCTCTAGCATGATTGACTTGCTCTCTGCGACCCATGGACTAAGTGCGGTGGAGGCATATCTACTCTGCTCAGTTTGTGGTGATCTGCGGATTTCTGAGATCGTAGACATGCCCAACTGGGTAGTCTCCTTCTACTTCCCCAGGGTGGTCTTCGAGTGACTTCCCCTCAAGTTTCTGACTCTTATCAAGTTCCAGATCCTGGAGGGAGTCTCCTCTCCGTCCAGGATCTGCATGTTCAGGTCGCTACCCCGACTGGAGCAAAAACAATCCTTGACGGACTCTCTTTTGAGTTGGGCCGTAGGGAAACACTCTGCCTGGCAGGGGAAAGCGGATCTGGAAAATCCATGACGGCCCTAGCGATCATGGGATTGTTACCAAAACCGATGGCCCGGATCTCCAGGGGATCCATCCAACTGGGTGATCTTGAGCTAACTCGCCTCTCTGAACGTCAGTATCGGAAAATCAGGGCTGCCCGGATCTCGATGATTTTCCAGGAGCCGATGACATCTCTCAATCCAATCAGTACGGTTCAAAAACAACTTTGTGAAACCTTGTTGGAGCACGGGCAGTGCAGCCGGCAGGAAGCCCCAGATCGAGCCCTGGCCCTGCTCAAAGATGTACGCCTGACAGAACCGGAACAGCGCCTTCAGCAATATCCTCACGAACTCTCCGGGGGTATGCGCCAGCGAGTGATGATCGCCATGGCCTTAGCCTGTGATCCAGAGATCCTGATTGCCGATGAACCGACTACGGCGCTTGATGTAACGGTACAGGCTGAAATTCTAGAGTTGATGCGCAGCCTTCAGAAAGAGCACAACACCGGGTTGCTGATGATCACTCATGATATGGGAGTGGTTGCCGAGATGGCAGATCGTGTGTTGGTGATGAAGGAAGGGCAAGAAGTGGAGACTGCTGCAGTTCGTCAACTGTTCAGCAAGCCAGTCCACCCCTACTCACAAGCTTTGTTGAAGGCTGTTCCGCGTCTCGGTTCCTCAGAGCCCAAGGAACCTCTGCCGACTACCCTTGGGAGTGTTGTGCAAATCAAGGATCTCAAGGTTCATTTCTATATTCGAGGAGGAGTGTTTAATCGCCCAGTGGCTCGAATTCATGCTGTTGAAAATGTTTCGCTTTCCATCCGGGCCGGTTCAACCCTTGCGCTTGTTGGGGAATCTGGTTGTGGCAAGTCTACTATCGGCAAGGCGATGATGGGACTGGTGCCCTGGTCTGGACAGATCCAGCTAAACGGTGACTCGATTGCTGGACTCAGTCGTCCTCAGATGCAAAGAGTGCTGCGGAACATCCAGATGATCTTTCAAGATCCAGGAGCCTCACTAGATCCAAGGATGAAAGTTGGAGATCAGGTGGGAGAGCCAATGGTAGTACATGGGATTGCCCGTGGGACAGAGCTGAAAGATCGTGTGGCTTATCTTTTTCAAAGGGTTGGACTCTCCAGAGATGCTATAGAACGTTATCCGCATGAGTTTTCTGGTGGCCAACGTCAACGTATCTGTATCGCTAGAGCCTTGTCTCTCTCTCCCAAAGTGATCATTGCCGATGAGTGTGTTTCTGCCCTAGATGTTTCGATTCAGGCTCAAGTTCTGGAACTGCTCAAGGAACTTCAGCAGGAGGATGACCTTGCTTACCTTTTTATCAGTCATGACATGGCTGTGATCGAGCAAATGGCCGATGAGGTAGCCGTGATGCGTCTTGGGCAAATCGTGGAGCATGGATACCGTGATGCTGTACTTCGCGATCCACGACATTCCTACACACAAAGGTTGCTATCGGCAGTGCCCATTCCTGATCCGGAGGTTGAGCGTGCCCAACCTCGTAGAGAAACTTCAGCAGAACCGGAATCCCCAATTTTCAAACTTCACGAACAACCTACCCCACTTCATCTTCAGGAAGTTGAGCCAGGACATTTGGTGGCGTCTTGAAAACATAGTGCTGAGCAATTTATCAAGCAGTGAGTCTGAGGAAAACGAATTCTTGGATGCTGCTGCTCCGTTATCGTGAATCATTGGCTAAGATCGTAATTTCGCTTGTGGTTAGGGCTCTTCGGTAAATACGGACGTCATCAATCACCCCAGTGAGTGGTAGTGCAGTGCTATTGAGACCACCAATGAAGAGAGGGCTATTGTTTTGAATATTGGGGGTCATTGTTGCGGTCGTTTGCCCTGTTGAGACTCCATCAATAAACAGCTCCAAAATTCCATTGTTTTTAGAGAAGGCGATTGAATGGAATGTAGTACCTTCGATTTTAGTTCCAGAATTAATTTGCAGATCCTCATAACCGACAGCGTAATGTCCAGCCCGCACTTCCCCGCCGGTATCACACACAATTGCAAATGGAGCATTATCTGGTCCTGGTCCACTATCATCAAATTTTGCTAGCAGAACAGACTCAGCACCACCGTTATTACAACTTCCCGTTTGTACCCAGAAATGGACAGTAAAGTCATCATTAGGCCAAAAGTTTAGAGAGTCATCGTTAGCCACGGAAAAGTATGCTGATCCATTAAATGACATGGCAGAGTTTGGTGCAGTAAAACGATCGGCGGTAAAAGACGTATTGACTGCTGTGCCCTGATTACCACTTCCTGAAGAATCAAATGTATCGCTGCTAAATGACAGGAAGAGAACCAACGTTGGGTCTTCTGAGGTAGTAACTGTCACAGCTTGACTGGGCAAAATAAGGTAATTGGCGTCCAGTGTAGAACCGGTGTTGATGTTTAGAGTTGCAAATGCATCCACATTATCATCAAGCTCGACATCTAATACACCAGTCACAGTGACAGTTTGAGGAATGTTCCAATCTGAAACTGTGAAAGTCATAGAAGCTGGGGAGATAGTCATCTCAGTCGTGTCAGGGGAATCCAGATCGATTACTACATTGCCGGTAGGCTGTGTATTCAGAACAACTGTAAAGGTGTCTTGACTACCAGATTCGTTAACAGTGGTAGTGCCATCAGACTCTACAATAGAGAAACCTGCTAGGAGTTCTGGGCAATCAGAACCATTGGTTTTTGGGTCAATTTCAGAGGCACCGACTGCAGGTCCAGAAGTACCAGCACTGGCTGGATAGGAAATTACAACCTTACCGTCGCCTGCGTTATAACTCTTAAGGTCGCTGATCGTAGCACCTCTCAAACTTGTGGAACCATTGTATTTACCATCACTGGTAGCAACCAGAGTTGTTGTGTTCGAAACAAAGGAACCACCTCCCCCACCTGCGTTCTGTGCTCCGTCACCCCCACCTCCAGAATAACCACCCCCTCCAGCAGCTCGGTGACCAACCCCTGCTCCACCACCAAATCCACCAGGCAGTCCACTTCGATTATCATCTGCCGATCCGCCAAAACCACCTCCTAAGAAGCTGTAACCCGCAAGCAGGGGGTCCAATCCTTGACAATTTTGACCACCACTTGAGTAGAAGCCTCCACCGCCAGCCCCATAGGAACAGTAGTTACCCACTCCACCGGCTGTGCTACCATTGCCAGCAGCGCCTGATTGACCAGCGCCACCGCCACCGCCATTGACCCCACCTGCTCCACCCAAACCTCCACCAGCACTACCAGATGTTGAAGTCTTGGCGTAACTACCCGCACAATCCAAGGCACCACCGCCACCACCGCCAGCCACGATGCTGACCTGTCGCACTGGGGCGGCGATTCCTTCAATGACAGGGCATATCGGTCAGGACTGGCTATTGCCGGCCTTTCTGGCACCGGTTCTTGGAGGTACCCTGTTGAGTGGAGGAAAGGTCTCTGTGTTGGGCACCTTTTTCGGAGCTGTCCTAGTCAGCTTACTCACCAACGGTCTATTGTTACTGCAAGTTAGTGAGTTCTGGGTGCAAGCCGTACTAGGGGCTTTATTGCTCAGCGCTGTTCTTCTGGAAAAGCTGCGAAATGTTGTTCTGCTTCAAAACCGCTTCATTTAGGGCATTCTGATGCCACTCCAAAAACTGCTGAAGGCTGAGTGGTCGGGACTGTTGTTGGTTGTGATCCTGGCTATCATGCTGATTGGTTACCTCAAGCCTAGTTTTCTGACTCCCTTCAACATACAGATTTTGCTCGCTGCAATCTCTGTCAACATGGTGATTGCCTTGGCACAAATGCTGATTGTGGGGATCGGCCAGATGAACCT
>JACLAD010003855.1_pt1 | contig 39263 bp, 28 predicted proteins | sample 8027901 | NCBI WGS metagenome assembly JACLAD01 (sample SAMN15725071, study PRJNA655200) | protist metagenome | isolation source: fluorescence activated cell sorting (FACS) single amplified genomes of... | place: Spain: Blaines Bay Microbial Observatory, Mediterranean Sea | collected 2016-07-05 | reverse complement strand
GGCAACTAATAATTGAGTATTTCCCTCCCCCTCTTGAACACCAGACCACGTTTTAATAAATGCCTGCCAATCGTCTTCCTCCTGCAATGAAGCCCTTAGGATTGGATTGACCAGAAACGCAGCTGGTGCCATTCCACTTGGGGCATATGACTCAAAGTCTATGAAGCTTATGCTTTCTGTACTGATTGCTTGTCGTACCACTCTGCCCAAATTACTCTCTGAGTAGGGTCCACTCAGTATATTTGTTTGGTAGTCGACATCCTTGGCAACAGTGTAGAAGATCTCACCATCTGGATGGATCAGAAACAGATCATAGTATTGATTCAACTCTACATAACTAGCATAGAATTCAGCCCCCTCCTCGTCTCTTGGATTGAGTACTTCGCTGACTGCCATCTCACTGACTATCACCCAGTTGAATTTTTCAAATGTAAAAGGACTCCAAGCACTTAGCACATACTGGTTCAAATAATTTTTCACTACACCCACCCCTGATTCTCCAAACAGACCCGCCTGGACAGGAGCCGTATCAATCATTGTCCCCATAACGAAGGAGTTATCCATCGAAAATTTTTGAGGATCCAGAAACGAATCAGAACGCAAGCGCAGGTCATTGCCAACAAGGTAAGTCTCCCCGGTCTCCCCTAGACCACTGCGATCACTCATCACATTCTTGAAACGATCCACAGGGAACTGAAAAATCACCACCCCCAATTGGGTTTGGCCCGTCAAGGTTTCTTCAAAAATAGGAACCGCCGTGAACGCAGCTGGAGCATCAAAACTAGGCCAATACGGCTCAAAATCCTCAACAAAGAACTCCCCGGGAGCATCCGCAGAGTTGGCTAGCTGAAAAATTCTCCCCAACGCTGTCTCAGCAAAAGGTCCATCTACCAAAGAAGTACCAAAATCGAGTTCCTTGAAAACGGAATAAATAACTCGACTGCTCTTAGAATCCACAAGGAAAATGTCATAGAATCCATACGTTTGCAGATAGTCTCGGATAAATGGCTGCAGTTCAGAGTGGAGGCGACTGTAAGCCGTTTCATCGGGTTTGTTAAGCACATCTTTCAGCCCGATTGGATTGGGATTATCGACAATAAAAGTATGCTGCAAAGCAATGCTTGCATCGTCTAACTTAGAGAAATATTTCTCCGTCTCTGGGTCTTTTCCACCATTCAATTGCTGGTAATTTTCAGTAAATTCGTTTTCCCAGTATCCTCGTAATTCTTCTCGCATTCTATTGAGATCGGCCTCCTCTAGATTTTGCTCTGGGATGTAATTTCGAAAGAAATTGGGCAAGGCCCACATGCTCTCAACGATCAGCTTGTTTTTGGCTAAGTCGATGCTCAGAGCTTTGATTGTTTGCAGGTACTCCTGCAACGCTAACTTTTTTGCATCTCGAATTGCAGTCAACTTATTTTTTGCAGCTATCTGAAAACTTTCTACTGTCTTGCCTGTCACTTCTAGATCACTTTGCTGCTGAGCAAAATAAGTCTCTAGCTGCTGCTGTTTATTCTCACGCAGTCCGCTCAGTTGTTCATAGGTTTGTGTAACTAGTGAAGTAGTAGCCACTAGTACACCAACGGCTGTCAGCAATATGGCTGGAACAAAGCCCACAAGCAAAAAACTGCCAACCAGCTTGCGCTGCATTGGAATGTCTTTGAGTCGCAAGGTCTTCTCCTTGTTACAGGAACAGAGCTAGGAAGATTTGAAGGACTTGGGAATGTTTTAGAGAGGACAAGGAGACGAGAGCGGCAGTCAGGAATTACTTGGCTGATTCCAACGCGTAGATGAATTCCTTGGCTTCGTGAAGTGTACAGTCTGTATAGCTGCGAACTAGTTGAATGGCTTCAAATTTACGCCCAGCGTTCAGAAGTGCTAAGACTTCTGCCTCCAGTTCTGCCTCTTCCTCTTGGTCCATCGTCCAATTGTCCCAATCGGGAAACCATTGGTTGTCATATAACCAGTTATTGAGAAAGTACACTTGGGTTCGTAAGACAAGCAAGTTACAAAGAATTGCGCTACCGATACTTAACAGTAGAGCTTCTGCCTGAGTAACAGGAAGATATTGTGGCAAAACAAGGCTGGTTGAGCCAATCAAAGCCATCCAGGAGAGTGCACCAGCCCAAGGCAACCATCTTCTAGGTGCTGTTTGGGATGACGGAAGCAGATCTTCTGAAGAATCCTGCGATCGCTCGTGTTTGGCTGCTTGCATTTCACCTGGTTTCACAAGAGAGAGTGAGTGATAAAGGGATATCTCTCAATCTGCAATCACCATTCCTTTTCAGAAACAGCGCTTAGAACCTAGGCTGGAAGGGAATTATTGCAGAAAGGGGTTGTGTTGCTTCTCGTGACCAATCGTTGATTCAGGCCCGTGTCCAGGAACAAACGCAAAGTCATCGTCCAAGAGCAGGAGCTGGGTACGAATAGACTCCAGCAACTGTGCATGGTTTCCACGTGGGAAGTCCGTCCGACCAATTGAGCCCTGAAAGAGCACATCACCCACCCAAACTCGGCGGGACAGTTCATGGATCAGCACCACATGTCCAGGAGTGTGTCCTGGACAATGACGAACCTGTAGGGTTTGTTCTCCAACGGTTACCTCGTCACCCTGATGGAGCCAACGGTTTGGAAGAAAAGCAGACACCCTTGGGAAGTTAAAGTAGCGACTCTGCTCATCCAGGGCTTCAATCCAAAACAGATCATCTTCATGGGGACCTTCTACCGGCACACCATGTCGCTCAACCATCTCTCCTGTCGCTCCAACGTGATCTAGATGGCCATGGGTCAGGATGATCTTCTCCAGTGTAAGATCAGCTTTTTCCAGAATTCCCAGTAAACGATCCACTTCCCCCCCTGGGTCCACAAAGGCAGCTTGGCGAGTTGTTTCACACCAGATCAAGGAACAGTTCTGAACAAAGGGGGTGACAGGACAAATTCGATAACCGAGACCAGACATCAAAGCTCCAAAGGAAGGAAAATTCAGGAAGGATCCTCGCAGACTCGCTCAAAGGTGGCAAAGGTCCAGCCGTAACACTGGCCTAGATCACAGGCCTTGCGCCAGTCAGTACAGGCGGGCTCGCGCTGTTTCAAGTAATAGTAGGCATTGCCACGCAGATAGTGTCCTTCTGCGTGCTCTGGGAATTCCAAGAGCAGCTGGTTCAGCTTCTCCAACCCCACTTCATAGCGATGAGCCCGCAGATAGGCTTGTCCCTGACGAAGCAGAGACTGTTCATGGTTGTAGCTACGAGCTTCCTCTTGAAAAGCCGACTGGGCCAACAGCGTAATTGGCCAGCATAACCCACCAAGAAAAAACCAGATCCACCACAAACGACTATTGTTCCAGACCATCAGGATTGGGAGGCTTTTGCGCGTTCCCAAAAGAAAAAGGCACCCCAGCCCACTACAACCGGCAGCACTCCTACCAGCAGAAAATTGGACACATCAATGCCCTCAAAAAAACGCAATCGATTGTCTTCAAAATTGACCACTAGGCTGGTGAAGACATGAAAAATTACCCACATACCTGAGAATGCAGCAAAGACAAAACGCTTTCCTGACACTATTCTTCCTCCTCCTCTGTTGGGATAGGACTGGATGGCCGATCCTGCACTTGATTTCTTAACCAGATCAGGTGTTCCCAGCGACCACTTTCTCCAAAATCTTCTTTCAATTGTTCTTCGTAGACGGGACGGCGAACCGAAGCGGCACCTTCCACAGCCCAACCGACACTGTCCGCATACTTTTCAACATATTCCAGTGCATCTGTCTTGTGACCTTGGTCTACCCAGTCTCCCAAGACCAAGAAGCAATGTCCACCCGATACCGTTACTTGCCGCATTTTCAGCATACACGTACGGAACACTTCTTTCCACTGTGCAGCCGAATGCTGTCGTCGTGTGCCAATCTCCTTCAGCGCGAGTTCCTGAATGGAGAAGTGCAACCAGCGCAGCCGTAAGCGATGATGATCAAGGTAGTCATAGGTTCCTGGATAGGGTGGACTAGTGATCAGACAATCGAACGGATCACAACCTTGTGGCAAGCTCAATTCCCGCGCATCCTGCTGCCGGATTTGTGGCCGCATTTTTGGGTCGGGAAGACGTCGACTCAGGTCCTGCTGACGCTCCAGCACCTCTCGGGTTTTTCGCTGCATCCACAAAGAGAAAGCTCCACGCGGAAAATTCCCTTTTTCCTTTTTTTCGCCGTCATTCCCTTCTTCAATGCGACGGGAAAACTTGCCAACCAAACTGGAAAAAACAAAGCGTAAGGTATCTCGATCTGGACCTGGATAGAGCTGTTCCAAGCAATCCGACCACTGCAGCATCTCAGCAAAGATGTGGGGCTGGTAGTGAGTTTTCAGCATGGACAAGTGGGGATGCTCGACTCGGATCTTGTCACGACGCCGTCGCTCGACTTCATTTTGGAGAAATTCCAAGGCATTCCAGACCATTACAGCGTGCTTGGGCAGACGACCACGGCATCGCTCCCGGGCAACCAGAGCTGCAATTGGATTAATATCGTTGCCTGTGACCTCCCATCCTCGGCAAAGGCTCTCAACCAACAGCGTTCCCCCACCCATGAAGGGATCACACAAGCGGGGTGGACGATCTCTATGTTCCTGTGCCAACCACTTCAAAATAGTACGAGGCAAATTAGGATGGAAGCGCGCAGGATAGGGATGCAGCCCATGGGTCAAGGAATAGCCCTCACGTCCCTGAGGAGGGGTACGCAGGGCATTTTCCAGCATCCTTCCTTCACGTCCTTGGTGACGAGATTCAAGATTAGCTTGGGAGGCAGAACGTCGAATGCGACGAAACTTCGGTTCAGCTTCAGCAGTCATTGGGTCTTGGGAAAGAGTTCTTGTTCAGGCACTGCCAGCATCACCGGCTTTTAGGGCAACTCGTCCTTCTGCGTTTCCAAGTGCTTGGTAGGCATTATAGCGAGCCTGATTGCAGCGTTCACACTCACAGCCGAGTTCATCCTTCAGCAGGGCTTCTTCTTGGGATGCGAGTAGTTCACGCAGCGCTTCATAGAGTTTTGGTGCAGCAGCCAGTAGGTGTAGCGTGTTTCGCCACTCTTCATCTTCTTGGGCAGGCAGTTCTAGGATGGTCGTTCCTTCCTTTGTACAAATCCGGAAGCAGTGGCGATCGTGATGGTAGTGGAGTTGCCAGGGTCCAGGAAGGTGTGCCGATTGGCTCATTCAGTCTTCTGCAGCAATATCAACCGATAGGACTTGTGCTTCGAGAAAGAGGCTCCACTCGTTCCTCCAGAGAAGTACTTGCGATGGATCTTCTCAATTTTCTTGCGGTAGATTTTGGAAACGCCCCAAGCCAACCAGGCCGCATTGCTACGGGTATAGTAGGCAACGGCATTCCAGATTGGTTGAACGACCTCGCGGAGCAGGCTGTCCATCAGATCCAGAGAAGGAGCAGTTTCTTTGGTGATGTCTTGATCCAATAAGATTTGTAAAGGATAGCCACCAAGCACCTGATAGAAATTTTCTAATCGATGGCCCCCACTGATCGGACTCTTTGTGTCAGCAGGAATCGTGAAAAAATCACAGATCAGCAGATGTCCCGACGGGTTCAGTCTAGCCAGCGTTTCTTCTAATGCTGCCTCCAGATGGAGATACTGGAAGCTCTCACTGCAGAGGACCAGATCATACTTTCGATCCGTTTTCAGGTCTTCGTAGCGGCATTCAAAGATTGTCACATCGGGTCCGAGAAGACCTCGAGCATAATTCGTCAGGTAGGGACTAGGCGAAACACAGTCAACCTCATAGCCATGCTCGATCATCTTTTGAGCAAACTTCCCAGAACCACAGCCAACATCCAAAATACGTTTAACTCCCTTTGGGATCGTCTTTAGCAACAAGTTAGCGTAGTTTTCCTGAGCCTGCAGCACATTGGCCGGTTCAACACTCAGTTCAGGTGTCCAGAAACCATAGTGCAGGTACTCTGTCTTGTAGAAGTGACGAGCGACTACCAGACCAACGTCCAGTCCAATTTCTTTGAGTTCAACCTTGGGCGCTTGGGATTCCATGATGGCTTGTGAAGAGGGAGGCTAGTCAGCCTCCGTGCGGTAGGAAGATCAGCCCTGTTGGGCCATGTAGCGAATCAAGTCAAGAACACGATTGGAGTAGCCAATCTCGTTGTCATACCAGGAGACCAGCTTGAAGAAGCGGTCACCAATGCCAATTCCAGCAGTTGCATCAAAGATGGAGGAACGGGCATCACCAATAAAGTCAGAGGATACCACTTGGTCTTCAGTATATCCGAGAATGCCTTGCATGCTTCCTTCTGCAGCCGCCTTCATGGCAGCACAGATTTCTTCGTAGGAAGTAGTCTTTTCCGTGCGTACTGTTAGGTCGACCACTGAGACGTTGGCAGTTGGTACTCGAAACGCCATTCCCGTCAGCTTACCTTTGACCTCAGGGATACAAAGACCTACTGCTTTGGCAGCCCCAGTGCTCGAAGGAATGATGTTCTGGAAACCTCCTCTTCCTCCACGCCAGTCTTTCAATGAGGGTCCATCAACTGTTTTCTGGGTCGCTGTGACAGCGTGTACCGTCGTCATCAAACCTTCTTCAATCCCGTAGTTGTCCAGGACAACCTTGACAATAGGTGCCAGGCAGTTGGTGGTACAGGAAGCATTGGAAACCACATGGTCACTGCTCGGATCGTAGTCGTTATGGTTAACACCCATCACCAGGGTTTTCAGATCACCCTTTGCAGGCGCTGAAATTACAACTTTCTTGGCTCCCGCTTGGAGATGTCCTCCTGCCGTCTCAGCGTTGGTGAAGAGACCTGTTGATTCAATTACGTAATCAACACCAAGATCTCCCCAGCCAAGCTCAGCCGGATTACGCTCCGCTTTGCACTGGATGGCTTTGCCATTGATCAGCAGTTTATTACCGTCTGGAGCGACTTCGCCTTTGAAGCGTCCATGAGTCGAATCATACCGGAACATGTAGGCTAGGTTTTCTGAAGGGAGCAGATCATTGATTGCTACAAATTCAAGATTCGGATCATTTGCACCTGCTCGGACGACCATACGCCCAATTCTTCCAAATCCGTTAATACCAATGCGAATCGCCATGGACTTCTCCAGTTCTTAGATACTTACAGGGGGTGAATCAATTTTTATGTTTTTCAGTAATGCCGTCAGGACTACCGATGATGAGTCGGTCTGTCATGTCTACAAAAAGACCGTTCTCAACCACTCCAGGCAACTGATTCAGCTGGTGGTTGAGCTTTGGAGCATCTTCTATTTGTGATAGGGCGAAATCAATAATGTAGTGACCTTGATCGGTGACAAAAGGCTTTCCTTCTCGTTGGCGCAGAGTAGGAACGCCTCCAAATTGTTCTAATTGCCGCCTGGTGACTTCCCAACCGAAAGGAATGACCTCTACTGCTAGAGGGAAAGCCCCAAGACAGTCTACACACTTGCTGACGTCCACCATGATGATGCGTTGACGAGCTGCTGAAGCAACAATTTTCTCTCGGAGCAAGGCACCACCTCCTCCTTTGATTAGATTCAGATCTGGGTCTACCTCATCTGCCCCATCCAAGCAGAGGTCAAGTACTAGTTGCTCTTCGAGGGTAGTCAGCGGAACACCTTCCGCTATCGCAAGTTGTCGTGTTGCCTCCGAGGTTGGCACTCCCTGAATACGTAGGCCCTGGCGGACTCGCTCACCAAGAATCTGGACCAGATAGCTGGCTGTCGTTCCAGTGCCTAGCCCAAGGATCATTCCATCGGTGATCAGTTCTGCCGCTGCTGCCGCTGCACGCTGCTTGTTGTTAGATGACACCATCTTCCTTTAGCCATTCGATCAGGGTGTCACGAAGTTGCTCTGGCTCAAAGCCAAACTGCTTGCGGAGCTCTTTCTCTGGTGCAGAAGCACCAAAATCACTGTAGCCCAGCAGGTAGTCTGCGTACTTGCGCCACGGTCCTTCACTACCAGCTTCGATCGAAACCACCAATGAATCTGCAGGAAACAAGTAGTCTTGGAAGCTTGGATCCTCATATTCCATTGCCTCAATGCATGGCATCGATACATGGCGAGTTGGGATTCCAAGTTGCTGAAGTTCCAAGCGCAGTTGCTGGGTTGCTCCCCCTTCAGAACCTGTCGAAATTAAAACCAGACCGGGACAGTCTGGATTTTTCAGAGTGTGTGCTGGCTGCTCATCCAGTTCATAAGAAAAATCCTGAACAATGTAGGCACCACGGAGCATATCTCGCGGATCAAAGTCTTCCATCCGCTCCAGCACTGCAGTCTTTTGACGAGTCAGCAGGATGGCAGCAGGAGTAAACACATGATCACGCCCAAGCACGTAGGCCCATGCTGCAGCAGTCTCCAGAGCATCTGATGGACGCCAAACTTCGAACTCAGGAATCAAACGTAGTGCCCACGCATGCTCAATCGGTTGATGCGTTGGTCCATCCTCACCAACTGCGTACGAATCGTGAGTAAACACAAAAATCGAGGAAATTCCGGAGAGCGCTGCCAGACGCAGCGAGGGGCGCATATAGTCAGAGAAAACCAGAAAGGTCGAACCGAAAACCTGAAATCCTCCAAACAAGGAGATTCCATTGACGATGGAACCCATCGCGTGCTCACGGATTCCAAAGTGGATGTTCCGTCCAGAGAAGGAAGGATCGGGCAACACTTGACTATCCAGGGAAGCTGGCACAATGCTCTGGGCATTCTTGATTAGTGTCTTGGTGCTGGGTTCAAGATCGGCAGAACCTCCAACCAGACCAGGAAGCAACTTGGCCGCCTGCTGAATCACTAACCCAGAAAGTGACCTTGTTGCATCTACTTTGTCAGCTACGGCAGGAATCAATTCTGCGAGTAATTGATCTTCGCCGTAGGGAGGCTCCCAGTGTTGGTTCCAGATTTTTGCTTTCTCTGGATGAGCGGATTGCCACTGACTAAAGAGTTCCTGCCAGTGCTCGTATTCTTCAATGTTTGCCGCTTTCCGGTTCGCGAAAACTTCTCGAACCTCTTCTGGCACATAGAAGCGTTCACTATTCTCCCAGCCAAGTGCCTCTCTTGTAGCAGCCAGTTCTTCATCACCCAGTGGGGACCCATGAATATCGGACGTTCCTTGCTTGTTTGGAGAGCCTTTGCCGATGGTGGTTTTAGCAATAATTAGAGAGGGCTTATCCCCTTCAACTCGCGCAGCTTCGACAGCCTGTACAATTTGATCGTGATCGTGTCCATTACAGTGCTGAACGTGCCATCCATAGGCTTCAAAGCGCTTTCTAACGTTTTCACTCATTGCTAAACGAGCATCTCCTGCGATGGTAATCTGATTGCTGTCATAAATCGCAATCAGGTTCCCCAGACCCAGGTGTCCTGCCAAGGCAGCAGATTCTGCAGACACACCTTCCTGCAGGTCTCCATCGCTACACAGGACATAGATGTTAGCTGTGATAAGAGGGAAGTCTTGATCGTTGAAGCGGGCAGCATGCATCTTGGCAGCTAGTGCCATCCCCACTCCATTGCTGAACCCTGCACCTAGTGGCCCCGTTGTGCATTCCACACCATCTGTCAATCGAAACTCTGGATGTCCAGGTGTTCGACTATCCCACTGGCGAAACCGCTTCAGTTCCTCCATTGGCAGATCATAGCCAGCCAAGTGAAGCATTGCGTAAAGCAAAGCCGAGGCATGACCCGCAGAAAGGACAAACCGATCTCGATTCACCCAGTCTGGCTGATCAGGATTGTAGCGCAGAAACTCTGTCCATAACGCCAAGGTAATATCCGCCAAGCCCATCGGTGCACCCGGGTGACCGCTGTTGGCGGACTGCACCATATCTGCAGCCAAGAGCCGGATGGTGTTTGCGCACTGTTCACGAAGTTGGGCTTGCATGCAGAGTCTCCAGTATAACAAGTCAGGGATCAGGCCTATTCTGCCCGATCGAGCTTAAAGAGCAGTCTCCGAAACCTTTGGAGGTGTCTGAGCCATTTCGCCATCAACTTCGTATTCCATATTGCGGAACATGTTGTAGCCAGTACCCGCTGGGATCAATCGCCCAAGAATTACGTTCTCCTTGAGCCCACGGAAGAGATCATGCTTCCCAGAGAGTGCCGCATCTGTCAGGACTTTGGTTGTCTCTTGGAAAGATGCCGCTGAAATGAAGGAATCCGTACTCAAGGACGCCTTGGTGATCCCTTGGAGGATCGGCTTGGAACGCGCAGGCGCTCGTCCTTCTTCCAACAACTTCTGATTCTGTTTATTGAATTCATTCTTTGAGATGATTTCTCCAATCAGGAAGGTCGACTCACCTGGGTCTTCAACATAAACCTGACGCAGCATTTGGCGCACGATTACTTCAATGTGCTTGTCATTGATGGTAACCCCCTGCAGTCGGTAAACTTGTTGTACTTCGTTCACCAAGTAATTCTGCAGAGCCTTGGTTCCCTTGACAGCAAGAATATCGTGTGGGTTCGGTGAGCCATCGATCAATGGATCACCAGCACGCACAAATTCGCCAACATGTACGGTGACGTGACGTCCTCGAGGAACCAGATACTCTTTCTCCTCGCCCTTGCTGTCTTCCGGACGAATGACCAGGCGCTGCTTTTTCTTCATGTCAGCACCGTATTCTACGATTCCATCAATCTCGCTGATGATCGCCTGATCCTTCGGGACTCGCGCTTCGAACAGTTCGGCAACTCGTGGTAGTCCTCCGGTAATGTCTTTGTTCTTCGCCAATTCACGAGGAATCTTGGCAAGAGTTTCTCCAGCATGGACTTCACGTCCATGTTCTACTGCCAATTCTGATTTGATGGGCAAGGAGAATTCTGCTTGTGTCTCGTTGTCTCTCATCACAGTGTTGCCATCAGCATACATGATCAGAATTCTTGGACGTTTCTCGTGATTGGGTGATTCTTTAACCACCCGACGGGATAGGTTTGTCACTTCATCCACCTGCTCTCTGAAGGTCTCTCCTTCTTCCAGATCAACAAATTTTACGAAGCCACTCACATCCGTGATAATCGGAATGGAGAAGGGATCCCACTCAGCAATGGTATCACCTTGAGCCACTCCATCCCCAGCAGTTTTGCGCAGCTTTGCCCCTAGAGGCAAAGGGCGTCGCTCTTTTTCCCGACCATGCTGATCGACGATAACAGCTTCACCACGTCGCCCAAGGACGATCAGGTTGTTGTCCCTGTCACGTACTTCCTTGAGATCCTCGAAACGAAGAATCCCGCTGAAGCGTGCATCCCAAGTGTTCTGCTCTGCTCGTCGGCTCGCAGTTCCACCGATGTGGAAAGTCCGCATTGTCAACTGTGTACCTGGTTCACCGATACTTTGAGCAGCAATTACACCGACGGATTCACCCATGTTCACCAAATGACCATGGGCCAAGTCACGTCCATAACAAAGCTGACAAGCTCCGTGATCGGCAATACAGGTTAGAATTGAACGTACACGAACTTTTTCAATACCGGCCTCTTCGATCAGTATGACTTCAGCTTCCGTGAGTTCTTGTCCAGCTTCGACAATCACGTTGTTCTCATCCAGCGGATCAATCACGTCTTCTAGGGCTACACGACCAAGCACACGATCTCCGAGCCCTTCGATGATCTCACCAGACTCGATCAAGGCCGTCATATCAATTCCATCCAACGTACCACAGTCATGCTGAGTGATGACTGTATCCTGCGCCACATCCACTAGTCGTCTGGTCAAATAACCTGAGTTCGCTGTCTTCAGGGCCGTATCTGCCAATCCTTTGCGGGCACCGTGGGTGGAGATGAAGTATTCCAAGACGTTCAGGCCTTCCCGGAAGTTTGCGAGGATCGGTGTCTCGATAATTTCACCCGAAGGCTTCGCCATCAATCCACGCATACCTGCCAGCTGTTTCATCTGCTGGTTGCTACCACGGGCTCCTGAATCTGCCATCATGAAAATGGAATTGACCTTCTCGGTCTGGTCCTCCGCGTCTACCATTCCTTTGGAGAGACCACCAAGCATCTTCTCTGCGATCTTTTCTGTCGTCTTGGCCCAGACGTCGATGACCTGGTTGTAACGTTCACCATCAGTGATCGCTCCTTCCTGATACTCAGTATTGATTCGGTTAATCTCCAATTGGGCACGGGAGAGCAAATCCTGCTTTTCCTCAGGAATCACCATGTCCATCATGCTGATTGAAAATCCGGCTCTGGTCGCAAAGCGATAGCCCAAGTTCTTCATTTCGTCCAGCATACGAACAGTCTTGATGTTCCCAGCCGTGCGATATGCCGTGTCAATTAACTCGGCCATTTGCTTCTTCTTCAACTGCCGATTGATCGCAGAATAGGGAACTTCTTCTGGCACAATCAATGAGAGGATGGCTCGTCCAACTGTTGTTTCTACCAAAGCCTCACCTGGATTCAGACGCACATGAATCTTGGCATGCAGATCGACCTTACCATGATCGTAAGCTGTGACCACTTCCTGCCGATTTGAGAAAATCTTGTTCTCTCCTCGGACACCTTCTGTCTCACGTGTAATCCAGTAGAGCCCAAGCACCATGTCCTGCGTTGGGGTCATCAACGGTTTGCCGTTTGAAGGAGAGAGGACATTGTTTGTGGACATCATCAGGATCTTGGCTTCCAACTGTGCTTCCACAGACAGTGGGACGTGTACCGCCATCTGGTCTCCGTCAAAGTCTGCGTTAAATGCCGTACAGACTAACGGGTGCAGTTGAATCGCCTTGCCTTCAATCAGTACTGGTTCGAAGGCCTGAATCCCCAGACGGTGGAGAGTAGGTGCACGGTTGAGCAGTACCGGATGCTCACGGACCGCTTCTTCCAGAATGGCCCAAACTCGAGGACTGTTCTCCTCCAGCTTCTTCTTGGCCATCTTGATTGTATGAATTTCCTGGTAGTCGATCAGCTTGTGGAAAATAAACGGTTTGAAAAGCTCTCGCGCCATCACCTTGGGCAGGCCACACTGGTGCAGCTTCAGGGTCGGCCCTACGACAATTACGGTTCGGCCCGAGTAGTCAACACGCTTACCAAGCAGGTTCTGGCGGAAACGGCCCTGCTTGCCCTTGAGCATGTCACTCAAGGATTTCAATGGACGCTTGTTGGAACCAACCATCGGCCGTCCTCGACGACCATTGTCAAAGAGCGCATCGACTGATTCCTGAAGCATCCGCTTCTCATTTTTGACGATAATGCTCGGTGCACGCAGTTCGATCAGACGCTTCAAACGATTATTTCTATGAATCACTCGACGATAAAGATCGTTGAGGTCGCTTGTCGCAAACCGCCCACCTTCCAGTGGCACCAAAGGTCGCAATTCTGGAGGAAGAACCGGCAGAGTATCAACGATCATCGCATCAACAGAATTACCGGAATGCAGTAGCGAACTCACGATATTCAGCCGCTTGGCAATGCGCTTGCGGCGTGTCTCCGAGTTTACGGAGCGGAGTTCCTCGCGCAGTTGGTTGTCCAACTCCTCGAGATCCATTTCACGCATCAACATGCGTACAGACTCTGCACCCATTCCCAGTTCCAACTCTGGGAATTTGTCCTTCAGTTCAATCGCTTGTTCTTCTTCGACGATGCTTAATTTCTCGATCTCTGAACCACCTGGGTCCATGACGATGTAAGCATCAAAGTAGAGGACTCGCTCCAAGTCTCTTAGTGTCATTTCCAGCAAGGTGGCAATTCGGCTGGGAACACCCTTGAGGAACCAGACGTGAGACACAGGAGTGGCCAGCTTGATGTGGCCCATGCGCTCCCGGCGAACCTTGGACTCGATCACCTCGACTCCACATTTTTCACAGGTGATACCGCGGTGTTTCATCCGTTTGTACTTGCCGCAGATACACTCGTAGTCGTGAATTGGACCAAAGATCTTGCCGCAGAACAAACCATCACGCTCCGGCTTGAAGGTCCGGTAGTTGATAGTCTCTGAGGTCTTCACTTCACCAAAGGACCAGGAAATGACATCTTCACTGGTCGCAATCTTAATACGGACTGCGGAATAATTTTTGGGATCTTCCGCGATTTCAAACATATTACCAAACGCCATTCTGCCTCCGGATGGGGGTTGGGATTACGATTACCGGATGAACCAGGTCGGCTCAGATTTCTTCAGAGACAGCCGCCTTTTTACTGAGGCTGACTGATTCCGTATTCGCTTCTGCCTCGTCTGAGTCGACTTCTTGTAGTAATTCGATATTCAGACAAAGACTCTTGAGTTCGCTAATGAGAACCTTGAAGGATTCAGGAAGCCCAGATTCAACCTGGTGACGTCCCTTGACAATCGCTTCGTAGATTTTGTTACGGCCATAGACGTCATCGGATTTGACCGTCAACAATTCCTGCAGAGTATGAGCTGCGCCATATGCTTCCAAGGCCCAGACTTCCATCTCACCAAAGCGCTGACCACCAAATTGTGCCTTACCACCCAGAGGTTGCTGAGTCACCAGTGAGTATGGACCAATTGAGCGAGCATGAATCTTCTCGTCCACCAAGTGATGCAGCTTCATGATGTAGGCATAACCGACTGTTACCTTCTGGCTGAAACGCTCTCCGGTTAGTCCATCATGGAGCCAGACTTGGCCAGAGTGATTTAACTCCGCCAAATCAGCCATCCGGTGAATATCATTCTCAGTCGCCCCATCAAACACGGGAGTTGACATGTGAACACCTACTTTGTAGCGCTTCATGAACTCGAAGAAGTCATCATCACTCATTGCACCCAAGTGATCCTGAGCAACTTTGGACTCATAGATTTGATTGATGAACTCACGCAGCTTCTTGACAGGTTGCTGCTTCTCGAGCATTTCCTCGATTTTGCTACCCAATCCTGATGCCACACGCCCTAGGTGTGTCTCCAGGACCTGGCCAATGTTCATCCTGGATGGCACCCCAAGTGGGTTGAGTACGATGTCCACTGAAGTTCCGTCTTCCATGTAAGGCATATTTTCGATGGGCTGCACTGTGGAGACAACACCCTTGTTTCCGTGCCGGCCAGCCATCTTGTCACCGACCGAGAGTTTGCGCTTGGTGGCAATATAGACCTTGACCATCCTAATCACACCCGGAGGCAGATCATCACCCCTGGACAACTTTTCACAACGATCCTCAAAGACGTTGTCCATCATTTCTTTTTGCTGCAACGCATTGTGGATCAGCGTCTGAACCTTGTTGTTGGTTGAGGCGTCTTCCATCTGCATCTCATCAATAGCTCCACGCATGAAGGGAACTTTCGCAATCGCTTCACGAGTTAGTTCTGTTCCTGCAGGAATCAAAACATCACCCTGCATGTTCCGCAGATCTTCACTCAGAGCTTGTCCGCTAGCAATTGAGCAGACGCGATCCAGCAGATTCTTGCGGATGATGCGAACCTCATCCTGATGGTCCTTCTCGTAGCGGCGCAACATGTCTTTTTCAATCTGGCGCGTCCGCTCATCTCGTTCCACTCCTTCACGGTTGAAGACAATCACATCTGTGACAACGCCTTCCATGCTCTGTGATACACGCAAGGAGGTATCTCGGACATCGCCTGCCTTCTCGCCAAAAATCGCTCGAAGCAGTTTTTCTTCGGGATTGAGTTGGGTTTCTCCCTTCGGAGTGACCTTGCCAACCAGAATGTCTCCTGGACGAACGTAGGTACCGATTCGGATAATCCCACTCTCATCCAGGTTTCTCAGTGCCTCTTCGCTTACATTGGGGATGTCACGGGTGATCTCTTCCTTACCGAGTTTCGTATCACGAGCAACCGTATCGAGAACATCGATATGTACAGAAGTGTAGACATCTTCGTGCAATAAACGCCGTGAGACAGTAATGGAATCCTCGAAGTTGTAACCATTCCAAGGCATGAAAGCGATCCGGATGTTCTGTCCCAGTGCCAACTCACCATTCTCTGTAGAAGCTCCGTCAGCAATGATGTCACCTGCTTTCACATAATCGCCCTTCTTGACGAGTGGACGCTGGTTGATGCAGGTGTTTTGATTGCTACGTCGGTACTTGATCAGATGATAGATGTCGACGTTGTTAGGCACAATGCTGTCGACACTTGAAAGGTCCACATCAGCCTGAATCACGATGCGGGAGGCATCGCTACTGTCAACAATACCAGCTCGTCTTGCGATGGTGCAGGTCCCTGAGTCCAGTGCCCCTTGATGTTCCATACCTGTTCCAACCAGCGGAGCCTGGGGCTTCACCAGTGGCACTCCCTGACGCTGCATGTTCGAACCCATCAAGGCTCGATTAGCATCATCGTGCTCAAGGAATGGAATCAGCGAAGCTGCTACTGATACAAGTTGGATCGGCGATACATCGATGTAGTCAATCTGGTCCTTGGGCACCATACTGAATTCACTTCCAACCCTGGCGGTAACAAAATCGTTGACCAAGTTACCCCCTTCATCAATCACAGCATTTGCCTGGGCAATCTTGTAGCGGTCTTCCTCAGTTGCTGAGAGGTATTCAATGCTATCGGTGATCTTACCCTGCTCTACTTTGCGATAAGGAGTTTCCAGGAATCCGTAGGCATTAACCTGAGCATAGGTGGCTAAAGAGGCAATCAACCCGATATTTGGACCTTCCGGTGTTTCGATCGGGCAGATTCGTCCGTAGTGGGAAGAGTGTACGTCGCGCACGTCGAAACCGGCGCGCTCTCGGGTCAAACCACCTGGACCCAGTGCACTGAGTCGGCGCTTGTGTGTGATTTCCGACAGAGGATTGGTTTGGTCCATGAACTGCGATAGCTGGCTGCTACCAAAGAACTCATGAATGGCCCCGGCAACTGGCTTAGCGTTGACGATATCGTGCAGCATCATCGTCTCAGCATCCTGCAGGGACATTCGCTCCTTGATCGTCCGCTCCATCCGGATCAGTCCAATCCTGAACTGGGTCTCCAGCAATTCTCCAACACTGCGAACCCGACGATTACCAAGGTGGTCAATGTCATCAATGAAAGTACGGGCATTGCCTTCACGAAGCAGCAACAGATACTTCACTGATTCCAGAATGTCCCGGTGAGTCAAGACGACCTTATCTAGAGGCTCTTCTACTCCCAGTTTCTCATTGATTTTGAGTCGACCAACCTGAGACAGGCTGTAGCGGTCTTCACTGAAGAAGAAGTTCTGCAGCATATTTTGCGCTGCGTCCAGAGTCGGAGGGTCTCCTGGCTTCATCTTCTTATAAAGTTCAATCAGTGACTGTTCTGGAGAGATGGATCGATCCAGTTCCAGAGTATCTCGGAAGCTAGGGCCGGCTGTAGTTGGCGGTGAGATATATAGCAGCGAAACCTGCTGGACGTTCTTCTCCAGAAGACGCTTGATGAGCTCTCCGGTCACCATGCTGTTGCATTCAGCAATCTTCTGATCATCAGCATAGACATCACGAGCTAGGAACCGTCCACGAATCTCGTTGAAGTTTGTCTCTAATCGATTCACTCCAGCTTTCATCAACCGATTGAGGTTACGGCGATGAATACGCTGGTTCGCTCGAACCAGAACTTCACCCGACTCACTAAGAATGTCCTGTGTTGCTTTTTGGTCCAGTGTGGCCTGCTCGTCAACCAGACGATAGAAGGTTTGTTCCTCAACCGGAGTTTCTAGGTTTTCGCAGGCGCTGAGGTCCAAAGTCTCTGCAGGATAGAACAGTTCTAGTAGCTGTTCGTCAGTGTAGCCCAGTGCTCGAAGCAGTACAGTTGCAGGGAACTTGCGACGACGGTCGATGCGAGAATAGAGCAGATCCTTAGCATCAAATTCAAAGTCTAACCATGAGCCTCGCTGCGGAATCAAGCGAGCGTTGTAAAGCAACTTACCACTGGAGTGCCCTTTGCCTTTATCGTGTCCGAAGAAAACTCCTGGACTCTTGTGCATTTGGCTGACGATCACACGCTCTGTTCCGTTGATGATGAAGGACCCAGTCGGGGTCATCAGCGGAATTTCACCCAGGTAGATGTCTTGTTCCTTGATGTCTCTGATCTGCTTGACTTCCTCTTCACCTTCTTCTTTCTCCCAGACAATCAGGCGCAAAGCCACACGAATTGGACAGGCATAGGTCACACCCCGAACCCGACACTCCTCCACAGTGTGCTTGGGCTCGCCCAAGCGATACTGGACATATTCCAGTGTCGAAGAATTGCTGTAGTCAGAAATCGGGAACACCGAGCGGAAGACCGCTTCGAGGCCACGCCGTTTGTCCCTTTGTTCAGGGGCAACATTGCGCTGTAGAAAACGCTCGAAGGAATCCAGTTGGATCTTCAGCAAATTTGGAATTTCAATGGGCGGACTAATCTGCCCAAAAGAACGCCGGATACGGTGTCGGTTGCTCAGCGTGACAGACATGAAGCTTTTCCTGGGTTAAAGAGTTGACTGAGTCACAGAGGTGGCTTCAGCAAAAGGAACACAGGCCAGCAGAGTAGATAGGTCGGTGCTGTATTTGGGAGAGACTATGCATGGGGTCCGGTGGAACAGAGGAGGCATTGAGGACAATTGGACACGGGCCGCGCTTTGCACAGCTGGACCTCCTTGTTGACGGGCGAACTGGTTGCAGAGTGCAGGATGAGAAACCTGCAAGAACTGGTGGGGGGTAACGGTTTCTATTTCGTTCCGCTAGCAAGTAAACTTCTATTTATCTTTGATTCTTTTCGAGAAGTCAACTCTATTCTTCAGAGTTGACTCCATAGCAGCAATAGAAAGGTACTGACCGTAAAGACGGTGGCGTAGTGTTGTACACTTCCGTTTTGCATTTGCTGGAACCAGTGTCCTCCAGTTCGTTGCAGCTTCGCAACTCCCTGCAATAGTCCTTCAATTGCGTAACGGTCGAAGGTCTTCCAAAGAACACTGCAAGAGATATGGTGGAACGGCCGAACAACCATAGTTGCGTAGACTGCATCCGCATTCCAGTTCTGCAGGGAAAAACGCTCTGCACCCGCCAATAGAGAATCTGGATCAATTGCACGTGGCCAGCCGTTGCGATAACGTCGACTGGCAAGTCCCCAAGCGATGAGCGCCAGTACCACCGACATCACCATCAGGCCCAATTCCTCAATCACGGAGCCATGCAATTCGATCTCTGCAAAGAATCCTTGGAAGTAGGCTTCCATACCGTTTGGCAGGAAGTGTAGCGCGTGTGGCACACCTAGAAAGCCACCAAACGCTGCCAAAACCGCTAGTACGATAAGCGGCAAGACCATACTCATCGGAGGTTCATGAATCGACTCTTCATGTGCTCCTCGGAAAGAGCCATGGAATGTCAGGTAGATCATCCGGAACATGTAAAAGCTAGTCAAACCTGCGGTGAGAAAACCGAAGAGCCAGAGTACTGGACTGCCAAATGGGGAACTGTAGGCACTCCAGAGAATTTCATCTTTGCTAAAGAACCCTGAAAACAATGGAATGCCACTGATGGCCAAAGTACCAATCAGCATTGTTGCATACGTCCAGGGTAACCTCTGGCGTAATCCTCCCATCCGGCGCATATCCTGTTCGTGATGCATTGCATGAATGACGGCACCAGCCCCCAGGAAAAGCAAAGCCTTGAAAAATGCATGGGTCAGCACATGGAAAATTCCCGCTCCGAACGCCCCAACGCCCATTGCCAGAAACATATAGCCGAGCTGACTAACAGTTGAGTAGGCGAGTACCTTCTTGATGTCGGTCTGGGTCAGGGCAACCGTTGCTCCTAAGAGAGCCGTCACAGTCCCTAGAACAGCAATGATGGTGAGTGTGAAAGGTGCCAAGATGAAAAGGAAACTCAGTTTGGCTACGAGGTACAATCCAGCTGTGACCATAGTGGCTGCGTGGATCAGGGCCGAAACGGGTGTGGGGCCTTCCATCGCATCTGGCAACCAAACATAGAGAGGAACCTGAGCCGACTTACCTGTTGCTCCAAGGAAAAGCAGTAAGGTAATCAGGGTGACGCTCAAACTACCTTCCCCCAAGGCTCCGGCCTGTGCATTGATTTCATCAAAGCGCAGAGTACCAAGATAGACAACGAGCATCATCACTGCTGAGAGCACCCCAAAGTCACCAACTCGATTGAAAAGGAAGGCTTTCTTTGCTGCTTCTCCGGCAGAGATCTTTTCGTGGTAGAAGCCAATCAGCAAATACGAGCACAGTCCAACACCCTCCCAGCCAACAAACATCAACAGTAGGTTGTCAGCTAAAACCAACACCAGCATGAAAAACACGAACAGATTCAAAAAGGCAAAGAATCGTCCGTAGTGCTCCTCATCTGCCATGTATCCGACAGAATAGACATGGATCAGGAATCCAATCCCTGTGATGATCAGCAAGAACAAAGCTGTCAGGGGATCGACTTGAAAGCCTACCTCCAGTTGCAAATCACCAATGTGAATCCAACGCCAGAGCGTCTCTTGAACTGTTGCTGCGCTCTCATTCCACAGAGCAATGCAAGCCCAGACAGATTGACCCAATGCAGCCAGTACAACCAGTGGTCCAACTAAGGTTGTGAAGGTTCGGCCTAGAGTACGACCTAGCAGCAGATTGAGAACAAAACCCAGCAGCGGGAAGAGAGGAATCAGCCAGAGTTGCGTTGCCATGAGGCCTTGAGACAGAGAGAGGATTGCCTTGGTTGAACGCTACCAGCGCAACAGGTTGAATTCATCAATGTTGAGCGTTCTTCGTGAGCGGTAGAGAGATAGAATAATGGAGAGACCAACCACTGCTTCTGCAGCTGCAACAACGATGATAAAGAAGATGAACATCACACCATTGAGCGAATTCATTGATTGGGCAAAGCCAACAAATGAGAGGTTGACCGCATTCAGCATCAGCTCAATGCTCATGAAGATCACGATCGCATTACGCCGCAGCAAGACACCCAGCACTCCAATGGAGAAGAGCAGTGAACTTAGGACCAGAATGTGACCCAGTGGAATTTGCATCATGAGGATGATCCGGGATAACGGCGCTTAGCAATCACAACGGCTCCGACCACCGCGACCAACAACAGTAAGGAAATTGCCTCGAAGGGCAATAGATATTCCGTAAATAGCAACTGCCCAATTAACTTGATCGAATCGACTTCTTCACCAGAAGACACAATCTGTGGAACCAGAGCCTCTGGATCGTGCTGACCGAGCACCAAGGCTAATTGAGCCCAGATGCCAAAGGCAATCACGGCAGCCAGCACCTTACCGACAGACCAGCGAATAAACGAGGGTCCTTCGTCCCGTAAACTTAACAACATCAATACGAAAAGGAACAGAACCATGATGGCACCGGCATAGACCAGCACCTGGATAACAGCTACAAACTCAGCCTGCATCATCACATACACTGCAGCCAGCGAAAAGAAGCTACCCACGAGGCTCATTGCACCGTGAATGGGGTTGCGCAGAAAAAGAACCCCAAGTGCTCCAAGTACGCTCAGCAGGGCAAATAAGTAGAAGAGAATCATACTGATGGTTCAAGTTAGAGGATCAAGCGGTTTGAGCCAGGGTATCTGATTGCTGACGCAGATCTGCCAGAGAAATTCCACTCTCTCCTAATTTTTCTAAGGCCAAGTTCCCAAACAACTTGTGTTCAATAGAGGTCATCTGTTGGAAAATCTGGCTGAACTGAGGAGGCTGCTGAACAGGAGTGGCTGTTCCCATGTGCAGTAGTTCGCTGAGAATTTGCCATTCAGGACGAACATGACGGGAAGGCCGCAAAGCTGGCCAGAAGCGCTGCCAGTGCTCCTGTTTATTCAGAAAGCTCCCTTCTTTTTCAGCATGATTTTGCCCGGGGAAGATTGCATCTGCTTGATCAGTCCACTCGCTTTGACGAGAAGCAATATGAACCATCAACTCTGTTGTTCCAGCCAAATCCAGCAGTGGTTGCTCATTAATGAAGGGGTTTCCAAGGACCAGTAGCAACTTGGCCGATTTCATTGCACTAATGACATCATGCTCTTGGGATCCCTTGAGCCCTAGTAATCGAGCTCCAGCCTGATTAGGCGTCTTATCCGTAGTGATCAGTGTTTCAATGAAAAATTCTGATTCTGGTTGAGTCCAGTCCTGCTGTGGATAAAAGACTTGATCAGAAGAGAAAACTTCTTGGAGCAAGCGGCGCAGCAAGAACATCTCTTCCAAGGTGGAGTGGGTATCAACTAAGGCGACAACCTGCTCTCCATTTGGCTTCAAGGCTTCCAGCCGGTCAGCCACAGCATCGTAGAGTTGCTGCCATGTCACCTGTAACAGCTTCCCTTTGACCCGTCCCATCGGTTTGGCAAGACGTTGCTCTCGTTCATTCATTTGCTGGTAGGTCAATCGCCCCTCATCACACATCCACCACTGGTTGACGTCTTGATTCTCACGGGGCTTTAGGCGAAGTACCTCGTTGCGATCATGTTCAATCGTGATGTTGCAACCCGTGGAGCAACCAGTACAGACCGAGGGAACTTTGCGTAGTTTCCAGGCTCTGCGCTTGAATCGAAACTCCTTCTCAGTGATTGCACCCACTGGACAGATGTCAGCCATGTTGCCCTGGAAGTGATTCGTCATCGCTCGGTCTGAGAATGTATCCAGCGTTAGCTCATGACCCCGATTAAACATTCCGAACTCGTCTGTTCCTGTGATCTCACGTGTGAAGCGATCACAGCGGGAACAATGAATACAACGATTGCGCTCCAGCTGTACAAAAGTACCAATATCACGCCAGCCATAAACTCGCTTGTTGTATTCCATCTCGGAATGCCCAGTTCCATGGGCATAGGAGTGATCCTGCAGAGTACATTCCCCAGACTGGTCACAAATTGGGCAGTCTAGCGGATGGTTCACCAACAGGTACTCCATTACCAGTTCCCGACCTTCCTGAACCTTGTTGTTCTGGGTGGAGACCCGCATGTTTGGCATGGCATCGGTCGAACAGGATGTCATCAACTTAGGTGCTGGACGTCCGTTGCCAAGATCTGTCACATCAACTAGGCACATGCGGCAAGTGGCTACCACTGAGAGCGCAGGATGGTAACAGAAATGAGGAATTCCCAAGCCAGCTCGCAGCGCTGCCGAGAGAATCTTCTCGCCCTTTTCAAAGGGAACCGGTTGATCATCAATATAAAAAACTTCCATCACTTTTTCTCAGGAAGCAGTTGCGTAGTACTGTCGAAAATCATCGGGGAATTTCTTAAGGAAGCTGACAATCGGCATTGAAGCCGCGTCTCCGAGTGCACAGAGTGTGGTCCCTCCCATGTTGCGCCCAACTCTTTGCAATCGGTTGAGTTTGCGTTCACTACCATTGTTTTGCAGAAAATCTCGGAGCAACTGTCGGGCCCAGTGAGTCCCCTCACGGCAGGGAGTACATTGACCGCAGGATTCGTGATTGTAAAAACGTGAGATGCGGTGCAGCAACTTGACCACGTCTGTGTCTTCATCAAAGACCATGATTGCCGAAGAGCCCATCATCGATCCGGCCTTACCAACCGAATCAAAGTCATAAGCAATATCTATTTCATCTGCTCGTAGCACCGGAGAAGAGGAACCTCCGGGAATCACTCCCTTGAGCTGCTTTCCTCCACGCACCCCACCTCCGAGTTCTTGAATGATCTCTCGCAAACCAACCCCCATTGCCACTTCGTATACACCAGGTCGGTTGACATGCCCACTCAAACTTACCAAGTGAGTTCCTGCATTGTTGGGACTACCCAAACTCTTGTAGGTATCAGCCCCCATTTCCAAGATGGCTGTGACATTGGTCAGAGTCTCAACGTTGTTCACACTCGTTGGACAACTATTGAACCCAGCAACTGCAGGAAATGGCGGTTTAACACGGGGATGGCCACGTTTGCCTTCGAGTGAATCCAACAGGGCTGATTCTTCGCCACAGATATAGGCACCTGCTCCTGTGTGCACTGTCAGATCCAGCGCATAGTCTCCACCCAACAATTTTGGGCCAAGGATTCCTTCTCGATAGCAATCATCAATCGCTTTGTTCAAGTTCTTGATCGCTGGGAAATACTCCCCTCGGACGTAGATGTAGCCGTGATGACAACCCAAGGCATAGCAACCGATCATCATCCCTTCAAGGAAAAGATGTGGATCCTTGAGCATCAATTCCCGATCCTTGCAGGTCCCTGGTTCAGACTCATCTGCGTTGCAGACCAGGTAGCTTGGCTTGCCCGTGTTTTTGGCCATGAAGCTCCACTTTAGGCCTGTGGGGAATCCAGCCCCACCCCGCCCACGCAAACCCGCTTCCTTGACTAGGGCAATCACTTCTTCGGGTTGCATCGCCAAAGCTTTTGGCAAAGATTGGTAACCACCAGCTTTGCGGTAGCTGTCCAAAGTGCCATCATATCCAGAGGTGCGGATGTTACGGAAGAGAACGAGCGTTTCCTCAAGCATGGGTTTCCTGCTCTTGCGGGGTAGTAGCGAGAGTGTCCAGCAGTTGATCGATTTTTTCAGGGGTTAACTGCTCTACATAGTCCTCGTTGACAATCATTGCTGGCGCATAGGCACAGGCTCCGATGCACTCCATCTCTTCAATGCTGAAGAGACCGTCTTTCGTGGTATGACCGGCGTGAATGCCTAATTTGTGCTCAAGATGCTCCAGAATTTCTGGGCCTCCTACCAGACAGCAGGGTACACATGTACAAACTTGCAGATGATATTTGCCCGGCGGTCGAAACCGAAACATTGTGTAGAAAGTTGCTACTCCCTCCACATGGGTGGGCGAAACCTCACACAACTCGGCTACATGATTCACCCACTTGCTGTCTAACCAGCCTTGATTTTCTTTCTGAGCCAGATGTAGGAGAGGCAGAAGTGCGTTACGACGAATCGGATAGCGGGAAAGAAGACCGTCAACCTGTTGTTGCGTTTCAGGTGAAAACACTCTACCTCTTTTGCGGTGGACCGAACGGAAACCGGTCTGGCGGACACGGATGGGGAAAATTTCAAAAACTCATTTTTTAACGAATGGCCATTGAAGACGCAATCGAAAAACGAACCGTCCCTGCTTACAATTTGGGCTATCCCCGACTCTCTAACCTTAGTTGTTATCTTGAATAAAATTTTTAGAGTCAACTTAACTCTCCAGAAATTTATCTGTTCGTGTTTTCTATTGCTGCTCATTGGTTGCCAGTATACGTTTGAGGGTGGCAACCCTCCCCTTCCGGCAGAAGCCGCGACCCTAAGCATTGCACCCATTGAAAATCAAACCTTTGAATCAGATCTGGAAACTTTCGTGATGCAGGCTCTCAACAGCCGTTTGCGCAGTAATTCGGCTGTTCGACTTCGTGGTGGAAGTGAACGTAGTGATCTACTGCTGCGAGTACGATTGGCCCAGTTGACCAGACTGAACTTGGACGAGCCAGAAGCCTTGGCTGTTGCTCAGCAACTAACCCTTGTGGGAAGCGCTATTCTTGAGGATCAACGGACCAACAAACAGCTTTGGGAGGTTCCAAATCTCAAAGTTGAGGTCTCTACCAGTAACGATAGCAGTAGCAGTGCTGACCTTAGTGGTCAGCGACTCAGCCGCGGCATACAGGAACTGACCGAAAACTTTGCCGAAAAAATCTACAGCCAGATCTTCTACAATTTCTGAGAGACATGATTGAATTAATCCAAGTCACCAAGGCCTTCGGTAGTAAAAAAGTCATCGACAATCTCTCCCTAAAAATTCCTGCCAACAAGATTACCGTCATCATGGGTGGTTCTGGCCATGGAAAATCAACCATCGTCAAATTAATCCTTGGTTTCATTATTCCGGACTCAGGAGAGATCATTGTCGATGAGACCAATGTCTTGGAGATGAGCAAGCAGCAGCGCGTAAAAGTGCTCAAGAAAACAGGAATGTGCTTTCAGTACTCCGCACTCTTCGATTCAATGAATGTCTTTGAAAACGTCGCCTTTGCTCTGCGTGAACACCAAAAGCAGCTCAAGGAAAGTGACATTGCTGAGAGAGTCACTTCTACACTCAATCGACTAGGTCTCTACGATGTGGAAGACAAAATGCCCGCTGAACTCTCTGGAGGAATGAAAAAACGTGTAGGAGTGGCGCGAGCGCTGATGATGGAACCCAAGATCATGATCTTTGATGAGCCAGAATCCGGGCTAGACCCAATCACAACCACGGCAATCGGCAACCTGATGGTGGAAATGCGTGATAACTTTGGTAAAACCTGTATTTCCATTTCCCATCACATTCCCAACTCAATGCGGGTTGCTGACAAGTTGGCGATGCTCTATCAGGGCAAAATCATTGCAGAAGGGAGTCCGAAGGAAATTCGGGAAAACTCGAACCCAATTTTACAGCAATTCATCAATGGGAAGGTGGACGGTCCGTTTTGAAACGAATCTGAGGGGGGACTAGCGAAGAGAGAACGAGCCTCAGTCAAACGAGGCTCAGCGGACTCACTTCTGGCGTGCTTTGAAGCGAGGATTGCTCTTGCAGATCACAAAAATCTTTCCACGTCGACGAACGATCTGGCAGTCTTTGTGACGCTGCTTTGCTGACTTGAGGGATGCAAGTACTCTCATTTTGGGTACTCCAATTTAAATTAGAAAAACAAATTAATATATTTGTCTGGCTACGAATGTCCAGTAAATTCAATCAATACCAAGATCCTTGCCATCAACTTTATAAGGAAGATTGATGACCTGGCTCCTGCTGAATCTGATCGTGACCTGGTATATGGTTGGCTTGATCTGGCTGATCCAAGTTGTTCACTATCCCCTCTTTGCGAACATCCCCGCTGCAGCCTTTACTGCCTATGAGCGTCAGAATACACACCGAACGGCTTGGGTGGTGATTGGACCCATGTTGCTGGAGTTGTTCTCTGCACTACTACTCTGGTGGTCACCTCCTTCCGGCTTGTCATCGACACTATTGGGAACCACGCTGGGACTGCTTGTGCTCATTTGGGCTTCCACATTTTGGTTGCAGGTTCCCCAGCACCTGCGTCTCTCAGAGCGTTACGACTCCTATGCCCAACAACTATTGGTACAAACAAACTGGATTCGCACACTAGCCTGGACTGGGAGGGGTTTCCTGCTGGCCTGGGCTCTCCATCAACAGCTTCACTGATAACTTCAAGAATGCTTCAGCCTTCTTTTTTGAAGCACTCGTGTCGCCAAATGGTTCGTTTCTCTGTTGGTTTTGCTGGCTGACCGGGGAGTCCCGGTCTTTCCAGCATGAAGTGAATCCGAAAGGCAGTTAACTTGCGCTCTCGTTCCTTTTCTCCGCTATTCCACTGACGACAGAGATAGCGTCCGTAGTGGAGACGGTAGTCTTTGTATTTTTTAAGCCAAAGATTCATCAGGTACTTGCGCCAGCGCTGGTTTGGATAATACGCAGAGGGATCATCTGGTTTTTCAAAGGAGACCTCTCCGAGTTGCAGTCGGTACACATCAAGGGGTGTCCCGTCACGAAGTTCTCCTTCCATCACGAACCAACCATCATCTTTACTAGGCTGAGGAGAAAACATGTTCCAGTATTGATCCAACCGCAACGCCGCAAACAACGTCTTGACCGATGAGGGCAAAGGAACTTCCTTGAAAAAACTGTAGCGCAGATTGTAACCCACAACCAGAACGACCAAGACCAAGGCCACTGTTGAAAGATATTGATTCGGAACCGCTTTGGGTGGAAATGGACGCGAACCGATCCAAGCGGTTGAACGACCTAGCTGAGGTCGATGGCGTACGACCCAGGCATACAGACTTTCGAGCGAGGCCAAGGTTTTCACTTCAGACAAAAAACGGGTTGACCATGCGGACCAAGGAGATTGCTGCAATACCAGCCAAAGTCCCTCACCAGCGAATACATAGTGTTCTCCCTGCTGCACAACCCAACTGCTGGGAGCTTCATTATCGAAAAGCGCATGTACCACAGGATCGGCTTGAATCGGCCGAATCTCGGCTCTACCAAACAGAACAAATTCGCGCAAAACTCCGACCATTCGTCGGCAAAAACCACAGTCCTGATCGTAATAAAGGATCAGGTTTTCAGCAGGAACCTGGCGTAACCAATTCCTGGAAGAAAGCCAGTCCCAGATTTCCTTGGGAAATAAACTAAGCAGTACCGCAATGCAGATCCAAGGAAAGAAACCCAACTCCATCGTCAAGATCAGACCCAGATGAAGTGAAATGAGCAAAAGTACACCGATAGTCCTTATCCAAACATACCAAAATGGGCAGAGTAGCAGTAATGGCCCGACCCACTCCACTCCATAGACTCCCCACGTCAGCCATCTCAGCAACTCAGGAAAATTTTGAAGCCAGTCTCCCAGTGGCGTAGTAAATTGCTCCCAGGTGATCGCATACCAAACCGCTGTCCCCTCTGGCCACCATTCTGTTGAGGTTTTGAGCGCTGCTGTACAGACATACAACAGCACCACCTGCAAAACCAAACCAACTGATCCACCTGTCAGAACCTCCTGTTCACTCAGGTTTGCAACTGGTTTGAAACCTGCCAGACTCCGGGCTCGATCAAGCGAGCAGCGAGCTGCTAATGGCAGAAAGAGACCCCAACAGAGCAAAACTCTGAAATAGACATCTCCAGCGTTGAGGACGACTGGATTGCGATTATGGAGTGACAACATCAGCACCCAAGCCACTAGAGTGCTCCACCAAGTACGCCAGCCAAAGGCTAAGGCCAGACCAGCACATCCATAGACCAGCAGGCACAGTCCCACCCACAGCGGTTGTCCACTGAGAAACAGCAGGGAGAAATGATAGGGATTGCTAAATTCGGTCAACAGAACAGACCGAGGCAGGACTCCAGAATCTGCATAGTGAGCGATCAGGTCGCTGCTACGAACCAACGCATCCAGCATCACCAAAACACCCATCAATATACGGAGTGCAGCCAGTCCACGCAGATCAAGGCTCAGAGGACGGAGAATCCAGCGCATTTTGAAGAGTTGTGAAATGGAAACCGAGAAAATTTACAGAAGATTCAGGTGATGAACTGTTCTGCGTTTTCTTCAGCAAAATAAGTTGAGAAGAGGGAGGACACATCTCGCGGCAGCTTATGGGAAGCATGGGAGTTCCACCGACCGCCAAGCACGGCAGAACCCCCGGATCCTGATTGTCGCAGGATCAGGATCATTTCTCCGGCGGCCCAATCCTCCGTCAGAGAAATTGTAATGTTCTCAGTTTATTCACTGGGAACAATCCGTTTGTAGCAGGAAGTATTCCTTTTGTTGAACAACACATTACGACTGAGGAAGCTTGCCTCAGGGCACCGTAATGCCAAGTCCTGGCTGATCCAAAGGAATCATGGCACCCTTTTCAATAGCATAGCCCCCTTGGGCTGGATCCCGAACCAAATCCAGATCACCATCCAGATCAAGATATCGTGTATTGGGACAAGCCAAGGCCTGGTGGAGCGCAGCTGCCAAACTGAGGCGACTTTCATCATTGCATCCCCACATCAAGGTCCGTTCTGTCTGCTGCGCCAGATTGGCAATCTGGCGTGCTGGGCCTAGACCTCCACACTTCATCAACTTGATGTTAAAGCCCCCACAGAGAGGATCTTGGAACCCATACCGCAGTGCATCTTGCGGACTTTGTAGGCTTTCATCCAGTACCAACTGCTGCCGTTGTTCCAAAGGGAGAGATCGTAGCTGCTCCGTTTCTGAAACAGGCATGGGCTGCTCTACAAACTCCAGACGCAATTCATCAAATTTTGCCAGCAGGGCTTGCAGGGCTTGCAGATCGTAACCTTGATTCGGGTCAACTCTCAGCAGGATTTCCTGAGGGAGTTCCGCTCGCAGACGCTGCAACAGTTCAAGATCAAACTCTAAATCCTGGCCAAGCTTGACCTTAATAACTGAAAAACCATTGCCCACCTTCTCCTTTGCTTCTGCCAAGGTTTCTTCAATCGCACGCAGCCCTAGCGTGATTGAAGTTGGAAGACTTTTGTGGCAGCGTCCCAGCATGTCCGTCAGAGGAACATCCAACCGACGAGCAAGCAGATCGTGGAGGGCCATGTCAACTGCAGCCCGGGCTGCTGGAGCTTTTGGAAATTCAGTCTCGAGATAGCGCAACAACCGAGGCAGATGGCGCACATCCTCTCCCTGAAGAGCACTCATCGCCTGAAGAGCAGCGTTGCAAGCTTCATCTGTTTCACCAGTCACCCGCTGACCTGGACTCGCTGAACCCCAACCATGATGACCTGTGTCGGTTTGCCATTCCACAAAGTGAAGTGTCGTCGACTCTGTCGTATGGTAGGAAATCATAAAGGGCTGAGTCAGAGGAATCTCTTCCTGAAAAACACGAAAGGAGGTTAGTTTCATGATTTGACCTCACGAACAACAAAGTCACGTAAAAGTGGCAGAATACCAGAGACTCCCTGCTCCAATGGCAAAAAGACCGGAAGACCCAAGCGCTGCTCTAGTTCTGCCCGCACTCCCTCTCGATCTGCCTCAGCCACACCTTCGCCATTAAGAGTTACAGCGAGTACTTCAGAACCGTAGAGTTGAATGATCTTGATGTCATCCGCAATATCCGCCATTAGCCAAGGACGTTCTGTAGTTTTGTATAGCTCTCGTCCTGGAGCATGCTGCAGAATCACCCCCTTGGCCTGCGCTGAGGAGAGGAATTCTGCTCCACAGGGTCCACTCGGATTTCGCAGAGCGGATTGCCCTTCGATCAGAATCAATTGGGGGGCAAGCTCACGATCACAGCGCACAATGGCACTTTCCAGTTCACCACTGACGAAGTCATTGGGAGTTGCATCCAGAATAAATCCATAGTCATGGGCCGACTGCATCCAGCCGGTTTGTCCGGTGTAGATCAATTCGGTTTTCAGGCCTTCTGCCTGACAGGCATCACGAAGCCAGCGAGCTGTCGTTCGCTTACCCAAGGCACAGTCAGTCCCCATCACCACTACACGAGGAGCCTTGACGTCGAGGATTTCTCCACACCAGAAGCGCAATTGTTCTCGTGGTCGTGGCTTGCGCAAGTCGAACAGGCTACCTCCATGATGCTGTGCCAGGGCAACCATCTCCGGATCTTCAGCAAGCCAGCTATGCAGGCCATTGACGATCTTCAAGCCCTGACGTAGGGCGTCAGTCACGGCACTCCTAAGATTGTCATCAAGCTTTCCACCCGCAATCGCCACTCCAATGATGGCAACTTCGGGTCGTGTCTGCGGCTGAGCACAGGCTTCGTCGACACTGGCATAGATGCCTATTCCACGGTCTTTTCCATCGACAATTTTTCCTGCTTCTTGTCCTGCCTGTTCTGGATCAAGAACTCCCACGATCTGAAAGCGTTCGCTACTTCGAATCAGGCCAAAAGCGGTCTTGGCAAGTTTGCCATTGAATCCTCCAGAGGCCAGAACCAACGCTGGTTGTTTACTAGTCATAGTCAAAATCTGAACAGGGGAACATCGTCTGGATCACTGGTTACACCTCACTGCTCGCTCTTGAACAGTACCTTGAGCTTTTTATCAGCGCACAAATCCAGAAATTCTACGAAGGCGATCAAACTAGGCCCAGTTTGTTGGAGAGGCAAGCGGAATGGTGCGTTAACTTTGTGGTGAAGTTGTTCTCCAAGAAGCTTGGTCCATTCGAAAAAGAAAAAATCACATCGCTGGTTGGGGAGCACTGCGACGTTGTCGCTGAATAAGCCAGATCAGAGGCAGCACAACCAGCACGGTCAGCATAGAAACCAGCCCAACCTGATCCATACCTCTCAGATAGCCATTCTCCATGGAGAGCAACCCTGTACTCCAGAAACCTCCCAAACCCATGGTCATGTTAGACACGATCATGTTCATCGCTATCAAGCGCCCACGGATTTCCTTGCCCGTCAGCTCAATCAGGATAGTTTGCAGGCCAGGCATCCGCATCGAGCCACCAAGCATGATGCCAAAAAACATGGCACCCATCCACGGACCAGTCAGCAGGTCTTGTGTGGAGAGCATCAGCACGGTCCCCATCAAGACAGAACCGATCCCGATTAGGCTGAAACGCAATCCCTGTTGCAAAAGTCAACCAGCGACCTGGTTCCCGATCAAGCTACCAATTCCCCCCTGCATGTAGAAGAGGCCAATTGTGGAGGCAGAAAGTCCGTAGTTAGTTGTCAGCCAAATGCTCATGTGCGGAATGAAACCGAACAGCCCAATCAACATGAAAAACTGCATCGCAAACACCCAGCGCACCTCCTGACGCTTCCAGAGACCGAACATCTGCATGTACTGACGGCCAATCGTAACGCTCTCTGCTCCGGTAGCAATTGGTGGAATTCGGCCCAACCAGAGCAGTGAGAGCAAGCCCCCTACCCCAATCACACCGAAGGTCCAGCGCCAGGAGACCCATTTCGCCAAGGCTGATCCGACTGGCACACCCAGAATCGAAGCCAGTGTAAAACCCAGCATGATGTTTGTTAGGGCTCGGTTTCTTCGGTTTCCTTGCAGTGCATCCCCCGCATAGGCCAGGCAATTCAGCATGATCGGCCCAGCAAAGGCCCCTGAAAGGATACGAAACAAAAAGAAGCTCTCTACTCCTTGGGCCAGCGCACAGCCAAAGGTCGAGATCACAAAACCTGATCCCAAATAGAGCAGAAGTCGCTTACGCCCCAATCGGTCCGACCAGGGAGCAAAAATAAAGGCGGAAACAGCTGCAGCTGCCGGGTACACAGAAACTAACAGGCCACTACGCACCGGGGAGAGTCCTGTAGCTGCAGAAATCTCTGCACTCAACGGGACCATGATCAGGTGATCAATCCACGAGAAGAGAGTCAGTAGGAACAGGGGCAGCAGCAAACCCCAATACTGACGCTCGGCTTCTTCATGCAAGCCAAGACGACGCTGTAACCAGGCAAACCCGGTTGGTCTGGAAGAGATCACGTGTTGTGCTTTCGACTAGAAAGAGAAAAAGGCAGCAAGCGGGTGCTTCTGCGCGAAGGTAGAAAATCAGTATGGCAGAGTTCTAATGACTGGCAACACTGAGATACGATTTTAATTTTCAGTATCTACAGATTGGAGCAGGAGGGTATTTTCTCGAACTACTCAGAAATTATCAAAACCTGGTTCAGCAGATTCGATAATTCGGACATAGCGGGTGGTGAAGTCCTGACATTGCTGAAGCGCTGCTTGTCCTTTGCTCAGTTGGGCTTGGGGGTCTAGCGGTTCGAAGCGATGTCGCTCTCGCCCGGTGGTCAGATCTTCTTCAAGGAAGTAGATGGTCTTCAGATCGGGGCTGATGGCGTGGCGGGGATTGATTGGCGATGCTGGATCCTGCACCACTGGGACTCGTCGAGTTTGGCTCAGTTGACGGTACTTGGCTTCGGTAGAGGTCAAGTTCTGCTCACAAGCCGTGATCTGCTCCACAGTGCGCTGATAAGTACAGAAATCTGGTTGGGTTGTGCAGTCAAACTGTCTTTGGGCATCCTCGTCAAATACCAGGTACTCTCGTCCTTTGACTATGCTGAAAAAGGCAGAAGAAGCGAAGGGGGTGGGAGGCTGCAGCTCCTGGCTCTTCGGAAAACTATAAATTTGACCCAGCCGGTCCACAAACTCGTTTCTGCGCTCCCGTAAAAAGTCCGCGGGGATCTCGTATTCGATCGCAGTCACCATGCGTTCACGATTGAGTTCTACCAAAATGCGGACATCCCGACTCTCAAAAACGCCTCCCACGACCTGACCAGCAGAGTTAGCCAATAAGTGCTTGGGCTCTCCGTAGCGGCTTCGACATTGAGTCAATGATTCATTCAAACGAGCCAGCGACAACTGGGGAACCAACGTCAAGAGGCCTAAGGCCACGCAGATGGATTTCCAAGCACCTTTCATCACAAACTCTCTCCCGACAGACAGCGTAGGGGTCGAATCAACCCTGTTTTCTCAATTACACCTAAATATTGACCTCGACTGAGGCTTACAAAGGAGGTGCCAACCAAGACGTTTCCTCAAAGTGTGCAGAATTTTGTTTCAGATGTACAGAAACTTAGGAAGTTCGAGGCGCTGAAGAATCACAACTTGACTCACAACCCACTGATCCATGGGCACAAAATACGCAGCATTTTCCAGCAGGAGTTGTGATGTCTTCATTGCAGACACGGCAATGGACGCGCTGGAGTCACTGATCGGGAGGAATCGACTCTGCGAATAATTCCTGACATTGAGGGCAGGTGAGGACGGAGGTCTGCAGGGTTGTTTCAGAAGGATCTGTTGTCATTTTAGGTTTTGCTCACACCTGCTTTCGAAGCTCAGATTGAGCTTTGCACATCAGAAATCTATGTGCTACAAGAATGTAACTTTTGTTTATATCTCATTATAAATTTCAGAACTTCAGCACTATCGGAGGCCTCATGTCCACCAGAATCCTAGCTACCTTGCTCTTCTCACCCTTACTCCTCAGCTGTGGGGGTGATGATCCCCTGATGCCACCCTCTGTTCCAGGCAACTTGGTGGCAGAAGCTGGCTCTCAGCAGATCACTCTGACTTGGGATGCGGTTAGCAATGCAACCGGCTACACGATTTTCTGGAACACGGTACCCACCCAGGCTAAGTTCAAGAATGCTGAGCAAAAAGATCAGCGAATTGATGGGGCCGGTAATCCTTTCACACATGATAATTTGACCATTGGTCAGGATTACTATTATCGGGTAGCAGCTTTTAACCAAGCGGGCTCTAGGGGAATTTCTGCAGAAACCTCTGCTACTACTAGTCCTTGAACTGAGAACAGACAATCAAGTTAAATAACTAGAAATTTAAGTCGATATCTATGGAGAATACTTCGGTTTCATCTTGCACAAATATAAGCGCTACTTTGTGAGTTAATGTTGATGTTGCCTGTATTAGATTGGTTGTAATACGCTTTGTTGTCGGAGGAACTCACAAAGCATCTTTGTTGCCCGCTCGAGTCATTAATTTTATTGCTGTAAGTGTAGCCCAGGGATGTTGCTGCTGTCTCACAAGTGGAAGCATTTGTGATTTTATTATAGCTATTGCCTTCACAATGCCCTGAAGTTATCGCCACATACAAAGAATCATCATCAATCGTAGTCACAGTTAGATTCTCTGAAGAGACAAAATCATACTTCGAGTCAGTCGTGTTGTCAGTGTCTACTAAAACCGTAATCTTACTCGTCACATTACCATCTTCAGTAGTATCGTTGACTGCCGAGACTGTCACTGTCTGAGCCGTCTGCCAAGAACTTGAACCATTGTCAAAACTCAGTGTCGTTGGGCTCACCGATACATCAGTTGAGTTGTCCGCCTGCACTGTGAGCAAAACACTGCCTATCGGGCGTGAAGCCAAACGAACAGTGAAGGTGTCGTTATTTCCGCCTTCAGTAGCTGAAGTCCCTGAACCACTCTCCACCACAGTCAACCCTGCTGTATCCTCATCAATCGTGGTCACCGTCAGATTGTCTGCAGAGACCAGGTCATACTTCGCATCGGCTGTGTTCCCCGTATCAACTGAGACTGTAATCGTACTTGTCACGTTGTCATCATCCACTGCATCATTGACTGCTGAAACTGTCACCGTCTGAGCTGTCTGCCAGGAACTCGAACTATTATCAAAACTCAGTGTCCCTGGCGAAACCGATACATCCGACGCATTGCTGGCCTGTACTGTGAGCATCACACTACCCATCGGACGGGAACCCAAGCGCACTGTGAAGGTGTCGTTGTCTCCACCTTCGAACGCCGTAGTCCCACTGCTCTCCACCACCGTCAAAGAGGCTGTGTCGTTGTCGGTGGTTGTTACCGTCACATTATCTGACAAGCGACTGTAATAGCTATCCGAGGAGCTGCTGCTCAGCGTCAACGTGCTCGTTTGGTTGTCATCCGCCACATCATCATTGACTCCCGTTACTGTCACTGTCTTTGTGGTATTCCAGTCACTCGAGCTAAAACTCAGGTTGTCTGAAACACTGAACTCATCAGAACCATTCAAACCCAGGCTCACCGATACACTGCTCGTCGGCTCTGAACTTAGCTTTACCGTGAAGGTCGAAGTTGTCCCTGTCTCACTCACTGTTACATTGTCTGCTGAGACAACCAGGCTCGCCGTGTCATCATCCGTCAGCGTGATGGTTTGCTGGGTTGCGTTGTCCGTCGCCCCGTTGCCTCCAGTCACACTTGAAATATCCACCCTGATCGTCTCTACACCTTCGGTCACATTGTCATCCACGCCTGTCAGCGTCGTATTCTCCGATAAGCTCCCCTTACCAATCGTCAGCGTGCTGCTACTGAGAGTATAGTCCCCACTGCTGGCCGTGCTGTTGTCAAAACTCAGACTCACCACTGTCGCACTCGAGGCCACCCGGTCCAGGCTCACCGTCAAGGTCACGCTACCCCCGTTCTCACTCAGCGAAGAAGGAGAAACCGATAGGCTCACCGCTGGGACAGGGTCATTGTCCGTCAGCGTGATGCTCGCCTGCTGTGTTCCGTTCTCACTGGCCCCATTGCCCCCAGAAACACTAGCAATGTCCACAACGATTGCCTCAGAGGCCTCCGTCGTGTTGTCATCAATCAGGCTCAGCGTGACATTACCCGATAAGCTACCCCCGGCAATCGTGATATTCTCTGAGACACTGTAGTCACTGCTCTGCGTCGCATTGCCCGAAAAGCCCAGACTCACTACCGTGTTCGCTGCAGACACTTGGCTCTGGGTTGCTGTCAGGGTTAAGGTCCTGGCTCCCTCACTCACCGTGCTCGCACTCGGAGTGAGGGTTACCTCTGGTCGGGCTTCATCATCAATGATCGTCACCGTCGCATTGTCCGTAATGTTCACCGAACTGACGCTCGAGTTGTCCAAACGAACCACAAAGGTCTCGTTGTCCTCAGCAAGGCTGTCCTCAATCGATGCAATGCTGATTGTCTTGCTCGTCACCCCAAAACCAAAACTCACCGTCTCTGAAAAGGACGTGTAGTCTCCCGATGAGCCAGCCACCGCGCTGCTATCCACTGTCGAAACCACCACCGTCCAGGGAAGTGCCGGAGCTGAAGAGAGGCTCAGCGTCAACGTCACGTTGTCCCCCTCATTGACTGTTCGGTCAGCGATCGTCAAGGTCGCCGTGTCATCATCAGTGATCGTCACTGTCGCGTTGTCACTGATGTCGAGCACTGCACTGTTGCTCGGGTTGCTCATGCTCACCGTGAAGCTCTCATCGCCCTCAATGCTCGTATCACTCTTCAGCGTGATGCTCACCGTCTGCTGCTCACCGGCGTTGCCAGCAAAACTCACTTGCTGAGAAGTTACCGCCGTGTAGTCATCCGGGGAAAACGCCGTCCCATCGGCCGTCGAAACATCCAGTGTGAAGCCCGGACCATAACTCTGATCTGATACCAGCGTCACTGTTGCCGTACCACCACTCTCCGAAGCACTCACGTCAGCAATCATCACTGTCGCTACATCGTTATCCGTGATCGTCAACGTCCCCGTATCACTAATATCTACCCCGCTGTTGCTCACGCTGACCATCCGTAGCGTCACCGTCTCGCTACCTTCTACCTGCGAGTCATCTGTCAAAGAAATGCTCACACTCTGCATCTCGTTGTCATTGCCGGTAAAGCTCACTGTCTGGGAACTGATCGCTGTATAGTCATACTGGGAGGAGCGAGCCGTCCCATCACTGGTGGAGACATTCACCGTGAAACTCGAGGAAACCGTGTTGGTCAGCCGCAGCACCATCGTTGCTGTCGTCGCATTCTCTGACACGCTCACATTGTCAATCGTCACCGTCGCTGTGTCATTGTCCTGAGTCGTTACTATTACACTGCTGCTCAAGCCATCGTACTTGACATCTGAAGTGCTGTTATCACTGGCTATTGTGATCCTGCTTGTCTGATTGCCATCATCAAAACTATCAGCTACCCCACTGACCACTACCGTCTGAGCAACACTCCAGTTGTCCGGGCCAAAGCTCAGTGTGGCTGGACTGAGGGATACTTCTGTAGAGTCATTGTCTGTTACCGTCAGCGTCACATTGTCCTGCGGCTCCGATTGCAAGCGAACTGTAAAGTTATCCGTACCACTGCGCTCATCGACCGTCACGTTGTCTTTCGAAATCACCAGGCCTACGGTGTCATTATCCGTCGTTGTCACCGTCAGGGTCTGTGCCAATGACGAACTGTTGTACTTGCTATCCCCACCGCTGCTCGGTGTCAGGGTCAACAACACTGACTGATTATCATCACTGACGTTGTCGTCCTTGCCGGCCAGGGTGACCCACTGCACTGTTGACCAATCTCCTGGACTGAAGGTCAAGGTACCTGGACTCGCGCTCACCTCCGTTGAGTCATTATCTGAAACCGTCACCGTCACGTTGTCCGTCGGCTCACTACTCAACACCACGCTGAAATTGTCACTCACACTGCCGTTCTCACTCACCACTGCGCTGCTCTTCGACAACACCAAACCTACCGTGTCTGCATCATCCAGCGTTGTTACCGTAAGGGTCTGTGCTAATAACGAACTGTTGTACTTGCTGTCACTGCTGCTCGGCGTTAGCGTCAATAACACCGTCTGGTTGTCGTCACTGGCGTTGTCGTCCTTGCCGGTCAGAGTAATCCATTGAGCTACCGACCAGTTACCGCTACTGAAGGACAAACTTGTTGGGCTTGCAGTTACCTCTGTTGAATCATTATCACTCAACGTCAGCGTCACATTCGCCGTTGGTTCACTCGTCAAAACAACACTGAAATTGTCGCTCATACTACCGTTCTCGCTCACCAACGCACTACTCTTCGACAACACCAGACCTACGGTGTCATTGTCACTCGTCGTTACCGTCAACGTCGGTGCCGCTAAACCACTGTAATCTCCTCCGCTCGGTGTCAATGTCAACAACGTCGTCTGACTATCATCACTGACGTTGTCGTCTTTGCCCGTCAGTGTGATTACCTGAGACGTCGACCAGTTGCCGCTGCCAAAACTCAAGGTGCTGGGTGTTGCGCTCACTTCTGTTGAATCATTATCACTCAACGTCAGCGTCACTGTCGCTGTCGGCTCACTCGTCAAAACAACACTGAAATTATCCGTTGTCCCACTCTCACTGAGAGTGGCTGTCGTCTTCGATTGGACCAGACCTACCGTATCATTGTCCGTAGTCACTGTTATCAGACTCTGAGCCAGCGACGAGCTGTTGTACTTGCTGTCTCCACTACTGCTCGACGTCAGTGTCAACAACGTCGACTGGCTCCCATCACTGACATTGTCATCCACGCCCGTCAGCGTGATTACCTGAGACGTCGACCAGTTGCCACTGCTGAACGTTAGCGCCGTTGGACTGTAGGACACCTCCGTTGTGTCATTGTCGCTCAAGCTCAGCGTCACATTCGCTGTTGGTGCTGAGTTCAACCGCACTGTGAAGGTCGAGGTCGTCCCG
>JACLAD010006637.1_pt1 | contig 39306 bp, 30 predicted proteins | sample 8027901 | NCBI WGS metagenome assembly JACLAD01 (sample SAMN15725071, study PRJNA655200) | protist metagenome | isolation source: fluorescence activated cell sorting (FACS) single amplified genomes of... | place: Spain: Blaines Bay Microbial Observatory, Mediterranean Sea | collected 2016-07-05 | reverse complement strand
GAAACCGCTAAAGAGCAGGAAAGATTTACAACAGTTGTGTATCAGGAAAACTGGCATAAAGGGGTGATAGGAATTGTGGCTTCCCGGCTTACCGAAACCTATTACCGACCAACGTTGGTGTTTACAAAAAGTGGTGATAAACTCGCCGCATCTGCAAGGTCTGTAAAAGGATTTGATGTTTATGATGCGCTGGAATGCTGCAGCGAACATATTGAGCAGTTTGGAGGTCATAAATATGCAGCAGGTCTCACCCTGCTGGAATCTGAATATGAAAATTTTAAGCGAAAGTTTGAAGAAGTCGTTTCAGAAAGCATAGATAAAAATCTGTTGATTCCTGAAACATCCATAGATGCAGAAATTCAATTGGCAGATATTACGCCTAAATTCCACAGAATCCTGAAACAATTTGCTCCTTTTGGCCCTGGAAATATGACACCGGTTTTTATGACGTCAAACTTAAAAGATGCTGGTTATGCAAAGTGCGTGGGTGGAGATTCACTGCACTTAAAAGCTCGTTTTGTAGAGGAAAGTTCAGGAATATCTTTTGATGCAATTGGTTTTAATCTGGGTGGAAAATGTGAGTTGCTTTCTAATGGCAGTAAAGTAGATGCAGCCTATTGTATTGACGAGAATGAATGGAATGGTAATATAAGCATTCAGTTAAGGCTTAAAGATATAAGGCCTAAATAAGAGGTTCGGTTGTGTAATGATCTGATTTTCAGAAAAAAGAGCAAAAAATATGTTCTATTTCTTACACTCAAAATAAGACCTTTGTAATTCAACTATTTTCCCTGTAGTTGGTCTAGAATAATTTATGGAGGTACATTTTTAATCTATATTAGCAAAGCCATAGCATAAGTAGGTTAAGTTCATGGTAGATTTGGGGCAAAGGGAGGCGGAATAACTATTTCGCCTCCTTTTATTTTTTGCCTCTTTTATCTTTCTTCCTGATTTTCAATAAGAAGAGATACAACTTTTAATTTGCACAAAAATAAAAAGGCTGCCCCAGGGCAGCCTTTTTGACTATTATTCTATCTCAGCAATTATTTTTCCTGAGCATATCTTCTGGAAACTTCTTCCCAGTTGATCACATTAAAGAATGCATCAATATAGGCAGGACGCTGGTTTTGATATTTTAGATAATAAGCATGCTCCCAAACATCCATTCCAAGGATGGGAGTTCCGCCGCATCCAATCTCGGGCATAAGAGGGTTATCCTGGTTTGCAGTAGAACAAACTTCCAGCTCTCCGCCTTCTTTTACACACAACCAGGCCCATCCTGAACCAAACTGAGTGGCACCAGCCTTGGAAAATTCTTCTTTAAAAGAATCAAAAGAACCAAATTTTTTATCGATTGCTGCAGCAAGATCTCCACTTGGTTTTCCGCCTCCGTCTGGAGACATCACTTCCCAAAAAAGGTTGTGGTTGTAATATCCACCACCATTATTACGAACAGCTTTATCGCTCATGTCAAGGTTTGTAAGGATATTTTCGATGGTTTTTCCTTCCTGGTCAGTCCCTTTAATAGCATCATTCAATTTGCTGGTATATCCCGCATGGTGCTTATCGTGATGAATTTCCATTGTTTTTGCATCTATATGCGGCTCTAACGCATCAAACGCATATTTGAGTTTCGGTAATTCGAATGCCATAATATGATATGTTTTTTTTGATTATTAATTTAGATCAACCCCAAATTTAGGAATAAAGCCATTTAGGAAAAACATTTAGATGTTATAAAATCCTTAAACCTTTAGGTTTTTAACTGAAAATGATGCTCATTCCATAAATAATTATGCCTGGATTTTGATGAATCCGAAAGAAAATCAGGCGGTTTGTTAGAACCAGAAAAGGATTTTATATTTTAGTAAAAAAATAGCTTGAAGAAAGAAAATTCCTTTACCATTTACAATGCTTCCGCAGGATCAGGGAAGACTTTTACCCTCGTAAAAGAGTATTTACTGCTCCTTTTTTCCTCCGGAAGAAAGGATGCTTATAAGAACATCCTTGCCATTACTTTTACCAACAAAGCGGTGGAGGAAATGAAATCCAGGATTGTAGACAATCTTTATGCATTTTCTAAAGACCCTGTTCCGCAGAAATTTCAGCCGCTTCTGAATATTATTTGTGAGGAAACCGGCTTTTCTGCTTCCGAAGTTAAAATGCGCAGTCAAAACATCCTTAAAAATATCATTCACAATTACGCAGCTTTTGAAGTTTCTACCATAGATGGTTTTACGCACCGGGTTTTGAGAACATTTGCCAAAGATCTTGACCTGCCGCTCAATTTTGAGGTGGAATTGAACACCGCCGAAGTGCTACAGGAGGCCGTGGAGCGATTGATCAATAAAGCCGGGGAAGATAAGGAACTTACCAGGGTGCTTATCAACTTTTCTCTGAGTAAGACCGATGAAGACAAGAGCTGGGACATTGCAAAAGACCTGTATAAGATCGCAGAATTGCTTAACAGTGAAGATAATCAGGCTTTTCTGCAGTTACTGAAAAACAAGAAACTAAAGGATTTTGACTCGCTTGCTTCTGAAATAAGGAAGCAAAATGCCTTTTTTGAAGAGGGAGTGGTGGAGACTTCCAACCGCTTTTTCCAGCTGCTGGAAAACAACGGACTCGAAAAGTCAGATTTTAATAGAGGCAGTTGCCCTAATTTCTTTCTAAAACTTCAAAATAAAAATTTTAAGGTAGATTTCGATGCAAAATGGCAGCTGGGCATTGCAGATGAACCCTTATATGCAAAGAAACTGAGCGAAGACAAAAAAATCATTCTGGATCGCCTGCAGCCGGAAGTTGCTTCCCTTTTTAATGAGGTGAAGAGATATATCACGAAACTTCAATATTTCGCAGCGGTTGAAAAAAACCTCACGCCACTATCACTTTTGAGCGCCATTCAGGAGGAGGTGGCCATGATCAAAAAAGAGCGTTCTATCGTGATGATTTCAGAATTCAACGCGACCATTTCCGGCGCTGTAAAAGATCAACCCGCTCCTTTTATCTATGAGCGTCTCGGGGAGCGATACCGGCATTATTTTATCGACGAATTTCAGGATACCAGTGAGATGCAATGGGAAAATCTCATCCCGCTGGTAGATCATACCCTAACAACCATACATGAAGGAGGGGAACATGGCAGCCTTACGCTGGTGGGAGATGCAAAACAAAGCATATATCGCTGGCGTGGTGGAAAAGCAGAGCAGTTCATGGCTCTCTGCGGAAGCAATAATCCGTTCAACCTGGAGAATAAGGAAGTGGTTTTACTGCCGCATAACTACCGAAGTTCAAAACAGGTCGTAGATTTCAACAATGACTTTTTCCAGTTTTCATCGGCTTGTTTTTCAAATCTGGAGCATCAAAAATTGTTTAAGGAAACAGCTTCCCAGGAACCAAAAAAGCAGGAGGGAGGCTACGTGAATCTTTCTTTTATTGAAGCTGAAAATGCCGACGAAGAGATGCAGGTTTATCCCGAAAAGGTGTTGGAGATAATAAAAGATCTGCAGGAAAAGAAAGTGGCGCTAAGTAATATTTGCATTCTTACCCGAAGAAAAAAAGAAGGTGTAGCGATCGCTTCTTTGTTAAGTGAAAATGGAGTGCCGGTAATTTCTGCGGAAAGCCTTTTGCTTTCCCAGTCTCCAAAAGTGAACTTTATAACCGCTGTTTTACAGTTTTCCCTTGACGGCCTGGATAAAAACCTGAAGCTGCTTATTCTCGACCACCTTGTGGAACATATTATAGCGCCAGGAAATGCTTATAAATTCATCAAAGAAAGGCTGGATCTTGATCATCAGTATTTCTTTGATAGCCTGAAAACTTTTGGGATAGAGTTCGACCTGGAGCAGGTGACAGGTTATTCCCTGTATGAAGCTGTAGAATACATTATCAGGAAGTTTGATTTGGTACAGTCTTCAGATGCGTATGTGCAGTCATTCCTCGATTATGTCTACGAAGTTTCCCAAAAAGAAAACCACGGAATTTTTGAATTTTTGGAACTGTGGGAGCATAAAAAGGATAGAAAAAGCATCGCCGCTTCGCCAGATAAGGATGCGGTGCAAATTATGACCATTCACAAAGCCAAGGGGCTTGAATTTCCAATTGTTATTTACCCGTTTGCGAACAGCAATATTACAGATGTCGCCAGGGAATCCTTGTGGATGGACATTCCTGAAACTTTAAGTGAAGAAATTCCTGTGGGATATTTAAAAGCTTCCAAAGATATGCTGCAATGGGGCGAGGAACCTTCACTTTTGTACGAGAATCTTTGTTATTACAGTCAGCTGGACGCGCTAAATGTACTTTACGTGGCTCTTACCCGGCCGGTGAAGCAGTTATATATTATTTCAAAATATGAATTAAACAAGGGCAAAGAAAATCTGAATAAATTTTCGGGCTTATTTATATCATGGCTTAAATCGATTGGGAAATGGGATGAAAGTCATGAATATGAATTCGGAAGCAGGGAAGATCTTCCGGTTTCAGAAGAAATAGAAGAGAATAATAATTATCAACAGGAAAAATACTATTCCTCACCAACAGGAAGCAATGCTGTTTCTATCATAACAAAATCTGGTTTGCTTTGGGATTCTTCCCAGGCGCAGGCTATCGAAAAAGGGCATTTGGTGCATGATATTTTCTTCAGAATAAAGTCGAAGAAAGATGTGGAAAGGGCCATTGCAGAGACGCGGGAAGAAGGGCTTTTTCAAAATAATGATGAAGAAGAAGTAAAAGCCGGAATAATGGCAGTGGTGGAGCATCCTGAATTGAAGAAATTTTTTGAACCCGAACTTTTGGTCTACAATGAACGTGATATTATTACAGAAAACGGAACCATATTAAGGCCAGACAGGCTTGTTTTTAATGGGAACAAGGTAAGTGTTATAGATTACAAGACCGGAGAAGCAAGCAAGAGTCACAAATCACAGATCAATAGTTATGCGCAGGTGCTTACTGCAATGGGATTTGAGGTGGAGTCCAGGCTTCTCATCTATATTAACCGGCAGGTCACAGTGAACGTTGTTTAAAAGAAGTGTAATTTTGTAAAAAACAGAATCATGTACGGAAAAATAAAAGATCATTTAAAGAAAGAAATAGAAGAAATAAAGGAAGAAGGCCTTTATAAAAAGGAGCGAATCATTACTTCTCCTCAGGGCGCGGCGATTACCATCCAGGGAGGAAAAGAGGTAATTAACTTCTGCGCCAATAATTATTTGGGACTTTCATCTCATCCTGAAGTCATCCAGGCGGCAAAAGACACGATGGATACGCATGGCTTCGGAATGAGCAGCGTGCGATTTATTTGTGGAACGCAGGATATTCATAAGGAACTGGAAGGAAAGATCGCTGATTTCTACAAGACCGAAGACACCATACTTTATGCCGCCGCCTTTGACGCTAACGGAGGTGTGTTCGAACCTTTGTTTTCTAAGGAAGATGCAATTATTTCAGATTCGCTTAACCACGCCTCTATTATTGACGGGGTTCGGCTTTGCAAAGCTGCGCGTTATCGCTATGAGAACAACAACATGGACAATCTTGAAAAGCAGTTAAAACAGGCAAATGAAGACGGTGCCCGCTTTAAGATAATTGTAACCGACGGAGTCTTTTCTATGGACGGCCTGGTAGCGCCGCTGGATGAAATTTGTGATTTGGCAGATAAGTATGATGCGCTGGTAATGATAGATGAAGCACATGCAACAGGTTTTATTGGTGAAAACGGGATTGGTACACTTGAAGAAAAAGGAGTATTGGGCCGAATTGATATTATTACAGGAACTCTTGGAAAAGCTCTTGGTGGTGCCATGGGTGGTTATACTACCGGTAAAAAAGAAATTATAGAAATGCTACGCCAAAGATCAAGGCCTTACCTATTTTCAAATTCCCTGGCACCGGCCATTGTTGGCGCTTCTATTAAAGTTTTTGAAATGCTGGCAACAGATAGTTCTTTGAGAAATAAGCTAAAGGAAAATACCAGGTACTTCAAAAAGGGAATTAAAGATGCTGGTTTTGATATTATTGATGGGGACGCGGCAATTGTACCGGTGATGCTTTATGATGCAAAACTTTCGCAGGATATGGCAGATAGGCTTCTGGAGGAAGGGATTTATGTAATAGGCTTTTTCTATCCTGTGGTTCCAAAAGGAAAGGCAAGAATTAGGGTACAGCTTTCTGCAGCACATGAAAAAGAGCATTTGGACGCTGCAATTAAGGCTTTTGTCAAAGTAGGAAAAGAGCTCAATGTTATCTCATAAATAAGTTATTAAGAGTTTTTACCCTTTGAATATTACCTAAAAATTTATGAAAATATTTTGATTTTATCTGAAAAATACGCTGTGAAGCCGCATGCTCATTGGTATATTAAGAAAACTTTATTATTATAAACTTTGCCGCTAATGAATATCAGCCTACTTTTGTTTCAACTAACTCAATTGAATTTAAACATTTGAATATGAAACATTTAAACACCTTTTTATTGGCTGCGTTTTTTATGCTGAGCTTTACAGCTGTACAGGCGCAGGATGAAAATAATCCCTGGGCAATAGGAATTGGTATCAACGCCGTGGATTTTTACCCTACAGGTGAAGATACTCCTTTAGGAGGTTATTTTGAAGACTTTTTCAATGTTGGTGATCACTGGAATATCCTTCCGGGAGTCACAAGACTTTCTGTTGCAAGAAACATTGGAGGTGGCTTCTATTTTGAAGGCGCAGGATCTGTAAATATGATCGAAAAATTTGGGGATGACAGCTGGGATCGTCTTACTTATTACGCGGTAGACGGTACCTTTAACTACAGTTTTAGAAACGATGCCAATGCAGGATGGTTTGATCCATTCCTTGGTGCCGGTGGTGGTTATACCTGGGTTGACGAAGAAGGAGCTGCAACGCTGGATGGTACAGTAGGGCTTAATTTTTGGTTTTCAGACAATATAGCACTTTCAGTACAAACAGTGTACAAGCATGCGTTTCAGGATGATTTTAATTCTCATTTCCAGCATGTTGCAGGAATTAAGATTGCCTTTGGTGGTATGGATACTGATGGCGATGGTATATATGACAAGAATGACGAATGTCCTGAAGTAGCAGGTTTACCTGAATTTAATGGATGTCCTGATTCTGACGGTGATGGTATTGCCGACAGGATGGATGCCTGTCCTAATGAAGCCGGTTTGGCACAATTTGACGGATGTCCCGACACAGACGGGGACGGAATTCCTAATAATGAGGACGAATGTCCAACTGTAGCCGGGACTGTGGCTATGAATGGATGTCCTGATGCTGATGGTGACGGAATAAGAGACAGTGAGGATGAATGTCCTAACGAAGCAGGACCTGCAGATAATAACGGATGTCCTTTCGTGGATAGTGATAATGACGGAGTGGTAGATGAAGAAGACGAATGTCCTGAAGTTGCAGGAACTGTTGAAAACAATGGTTGTCCTGAACCAACTGTAGAGGTGATCAATGAATTGAACGAATATTCAAGAACCATTTTATTCGACCTGAATAAAGCGACCCTTCGTGACGAATCTGAAGAGACGTTGCAGGCAATTGCAGATATTATGGAAGAATATCCAACTACAGATTTCCATATTGAAGGCCATACAGATAGTACTGGTGCTGAATCATACAACCAACAACTTTCTCAGGAACGTGCAGAAGCTGTAATGAACTACCTTGTAGAAGCAGGAATTTCTCAAGACAGGATTTCAGCGACCGGTTATGGTGAAAGCCAGCCAATTGCTACAAACAGTACCAGAGAAGGAAGGCAGCAAAACCGAAGAGTGGAGATTTCACTTGAAGGTGAGCAGGGCGAATCTATGGACATGGATATGAATAACTAGAAAAGAATAAATCTTTTTGTAGAAAAACGCTCCGATACATCGGGGCGTTTTTTATTTTTATGCTATGACACCATTTATTACCCAGGTTCTACAGGAACTACTTTCTCATAATAAATCACTTGCTCGTTATACTTTTATTCTGCCCAGCAAGCGCGCAGGATCTTTTTTGATAACAGAACTTGCGAGGCTTTCCAAAAGTCCTTCTTTCGCTCCCCGGGTGCTGAGTATTGAAGAATTTTCAGAAGAAATGTCTGGCTTGAAAGCAATAGATAATACTACTGCCTTGTTCGAGTTCTATTCCGTTTATCTTGAATGCACGTCCAAAGATAAAATTGAAAATTTTGACACCTTCTCCTCATGGGCTCAAACCCTTTTACATGATTTTAATGAGATTGACCGGTATCTGATTGATTATAAACCATTTTTTAATTATCTGTCTGATATTCAGGAGGTAAATCACTGGTCTGTACAGAAGGAGAAAACTTCTTTAATGGAGAATTATTTATCTTTTTGGCAGAAACTCCCTGAATACTATGAAGCTTTAAGAGCCTCTTTGGAGCAGCAAAAAATGGCATATCAGGGGATGGTTTACCGCCGGGCATCTGAAAAAATTGAAAACTATATAGAAGACCATAAGAACCCGCATATTTTTCTTGGCTTTAATGCTCTCAACAATGCAGAACAAAAGATTCTTCAAAAAATGGAATCTCTTGGTGTGGCACAGATCTTTTGGGACATTGATGAGGTTTTTCTAGAAGATACGCAGCATGATGCTTCCCTGTTTATGCGCCGGTATAAAAAAGACTGGCCAATGTACCACGACAGGGATTTTAAATTTGTTTCCCATAATTTCAGCGGAAGCAAAAACATCCAGATGACTGCTGTCCCCGGAAATATTGGGCAGGCGAAATATGTGGGGGAACTTTTGGCGAATTTAAGCCCGGAGGAAATCAGGAAAACTGCTGTTGTTCTTGGAGATGAAGCCCTGCTGCTACCGGTGTTGAATTCTTTGCCTCAAAACGTGGAGGAGATCAACGTTACCATGGGTTTTCCGCTTAGGGCAGCACCTGTTACTTCCTTATTCGAAGAATTGTTAAGGATGCACGCGATCAAGAAAGAAGAGCTTTACTATAAAGATGTAATTGGGCTGAGCAACCACCCGTTGATCCAGAAGATCACCAAGGGATTTTCCCGGAATATTTCAGAAAAAATTCAGCAGGACAACCTTGTCTATTTCTCAACTACAAAGCTTCTTGAATTAATTCCTGAAAAGTACAGGAAGATTTTCGGGCTTTGCTTTCAGGACTGGAAAAATGATCCCGGTTTTGCCATTTCTCAGTTTCAGAAGTTGATCTTTGAGATCAAGAACAGCCTTGACAAGGAAAAAGATCAGCTTACGCTCGAATTCCTTTACCAGTACCATTTGCTGTTCAATAAACTCGGAAATTTGCTGGAGACATATTCGCACGTAAAATCTGTGAAAACCCTGTACAGCGTATACAAGGAGCTTCTAGCAGGTCAAACGGTAGATTTCCGCGGAAAACCTTTTACAGGGCTTCAGCTCATGGGAATGCTGGAGTCACGGGTGCTGGATTTTGAAAACGTGATAATCACCTCTGTCAACGAAGGGGTGCTGCCTGCCGGAAAAAGCAGTAATTCCTTTATTCCGTATGACCTGAAATGTTCTTATGATCTGCCAACCTACAAGGAAAAGGACGCCGTTTACACCTATCACTTTTATCATCTTTTACAAAGGGCAAAGAATGTTCATTTGCTTTACAATACTGAGAGTGACGGACTTAGTGCGGGGGAGAAAAGCCGCTTCCTGTTGCAACTGGAAATGGAAAATCAAGAAGCTCACCAGCTCAAAAAAGTAACAGTGGCACCAAAAGTACCCGCCATTGGCAGGGAATTGCAGCGGGTAGAGAAAAACGAAGAAATCCTTCAAAGAATAAAGGAGCTTGCAGGCCGTGGGTTTTCACCTTCAGCATTGACCACTTACATTCGAAATCCCATAGATTTTTACAGGCAATATATCCTAGGAATTAAGGACAGGGAAGAAGTTGAAGAGACCATCGCCTATAATACGCTGGGAACCGTGGTACATGACACGCTCGAAGTCTTTTACAAGAATTGGGTGGGGAAAAACGTAACTGTGGAAGACCTTAAGGAAGCAATTAAAAAAACGCCTGCAGAGGTTGCCGTTCAGTTTCAGAAAACCTATACCAAAGAACCACTCAAAAAGGGCAAAAACCTGCTCATTTTTGAAGTGGCTAAAAAGTATGTCATCAACCTCTTGAAAATGGATATGAACCTTCTGGAAGAAGGAAATTCTCTTGAAATTTTGGAGGTGGAAAGTGATCTAAGAACCGAAATTTCAATGGAAAACCTCGATTTTCCGGTTTTTATCCGCGGAAAAGTGGATCGATATGACACTTTTAACGGGAAAGAGCGTGTGATCGATTATAAGACCGGAAATGTGCAGCAAAACCAGGTGGAGATCATTGACTGGGAAGATTTAACAACCGATTATAACAAGTACGGCAAAACTTTTCAGATATTAAGCTATGCATGTATGCTCAACGACAAAAAACCTTTTAAGGAGCCTGTTGAAGCCGGAATCATTTCTTTTAAGAACCTCCAAAATGGCTTTTTGAAGTATTCTAAAAAGGACAAATCCGGCTATGGCGCAAAGAAAGATCCCGATATTAATGACGGTGTTCTGGAAGCTTACCGTACAGAATTGAAAAAACTGATAACAGAAATATGTGATCCGGAAATACCTTTTCTGGAGAAAGAAATTCCCTCACAAACATGGTAATAAAGAAAATAAAGAACATTCCTCTAAAAGGAAAGCATGGACGTCCTGTAGTCACAGATGTATTTTATTCAGAAAAAGAAGAGAAAAAGCCGGTCCTTATTTTTTGTCACGGCTACAAAGGTTTTAAAGACTGGGGAACGTGGAATTTAATGGCAGAGGAGTTCGCAAGGAATGGGTTTATGCTAATAAAATTTAATTTTTCCTTTAACGGCGGAACTTTGGAGCAGCCCATAAATTTTCCAGATCTTGATGCCTTTGGTGAAAACACCTTTTTAAAAGAACTGGACGATCTTGATGTGGTGCTGGATTGGGTGAGCGAAAAGGATTTTCCGTACAATTCCTATGCAGATATTTCGAGTATCTCATTAATGGGCCATTCCCGCGGTGGCGGAACGGTGATCGTGAAAGCTGCCGAAGATGATCGTGTAACAAAGCTCATTACCCTTGCTTCTATAAGTGATTTCGGAAACAGGTTTCCTTCAGGCCCCGAGCTGCACGCATGGAAGGAAAATGGAATTGCCTATGTTGAAAATGGCCGTACCAAACAGCAAATGCCGCATCTTTACAGCTTTTACACCAGTTTCAAAGAGAATGAGGAAAGGCTTACTATTTCCAGGGCAACAAAAGATTTAGATATACCTTTTCTCATCATTCATGGTACTGAAGACCCTACGGTGAATGTTGATAATGCACAACATCTTAAGGAATGGAACCCCGATGCAGAATTATTTCTTCTGGAAGGCAGTAATCATGTTTTTGAAGGTTTACATCCATGGGAGAAGGAAGGCCTGCCTATTGCCTTTGAAAAAATTGTAGAAAGGGTGAGCACATTTGTTAAGATGTGATTTTTAGGGATCAATCTCAAAAGTTGGGGAGAAAATGAAGTAAAGGTCGATATTTGCAGAAAGAATATCGATTTGGACAAAAATTATCTGGACCTCATTAAGCTTATTTTACCGCAGTTTCTTGTGGAGAATTTTAATCTCACCAAAAGCAAAAAAGAAAAAGAAGTACTTCATCTTTATTTTGAAGAACGGAACACTGCACCACAAGAATATTCCTCAAGATTATTAGTATCTAAGGGCTTCCATAAAGAAGTGACCATACAAGACTTCCCTTTGCGTGGGAACACAGTTTATCTTCATGTGAAACGCCGTAGATGGACAGATAAAGATACTGGTCAAATAGTTCAAAGAGACTGGAATTTAGTAGCGCAGGGAACCCGTATGACCACAGAGTTCGCTGCTTTTTTAAAAGAAATTAGTCGATACTAAAGCTTCAGACTGCCATACCATTGGAAGTTTCTACAGTGTCAATGGAAAGAAGTTACAGCGGCAATACAAGGATTATTTAAGCGACTTCAAACAGTGGAAAGAAAAGAAGCACGCCAGAAAGTGGCTCATCTTTCCTGAGAATATGGGGCCTTACCTCTCTATCGATGAGACTGCATTATCCAAAGGAGAGCTCTACACGATCATTACCAATAAGAAGGCTAAAGGAAAAAAAGGAGCATTAGTAGCTATTATTGCCGGTACTAAAGCAGAATCTATCATTGAGCAACTACTGAAAATCCCCTCCTCTCAACGCAATAAAGTAAAGGAGATTACCTTAGATATGGCGCATTCAATGAAGCTTATCGTGCAGAAGTGTTTTCCAAAAGCAATACAAGTCACAGATCGGTTCCACGTTCAGAAGCTGGCTATTGAAGCTTTACAGAAACTCCGGATCAAACATCGATGGGAAGCCATTGACTATGAAAACGATCAAATACAGAAAGGCAAAACGAAAGGTCAAAATTATACTCCAGAGAATTTTACCAATGGAGATACAAGAAAACAATTGTTGGCCAGGAGCAGGTATCTGCTATACAAAGCCCCATTGAGTTGGACCGAAAGTCAGTCTGAAAGAGCTAAAATTTTATTTTATCAATATCCAGACATTGCTAAAGCATATGAATTGGTTAATAGCCTTAGAAATGTATTTAACCAAACATCAACCATTGAAGCAGGTTATACGAGATTAGCGCATTGGTACAAAGAAGTAGAAGAGTCGGGGTTTAAATCATTTAATACCGTCGCCACGACCATAAGTCTCAATTACAGATCCATATTAAACTACTTTAAAAATCGAAGTACAAACGCTTCAGCAGAATCTTTTAATGCCAAAATCAAAGCTTTTAGAAGTCAGTTTAGAGGAGTAAAAAATGTAGAATTCTTCTTGTTCAGATTAACCACAATTTTTGCCTAATCCCCAACATTTAGGAATGATCCTACTAGGGCTCCCCTCGGCTTCGCTCGGGACAGGCTTCTCGCCCATTTCTTATAAAAAACAAAAAACCGAACTGCTTTCACAATTCGGTTTCACATTAACTTTGTTGGCCTACTAGGGCTCGAACCTAGACTCTTCTGGACCAAAACCAGACGTGTTGCCAGTTACACCATAGGCCATTGCTGTAATGCGGATGCAAATTTAAAACAAAGTTTCTCTTCTACAAATATTTTTTGAAAATAATTTTCAGAAGTTTCAATTTTTATGTCGAGAAAACTCTACACCTTTCAAAAATGGTATTTTCAGCTTTATTTCCATGTACCAATTTCTAAAGCAACAAGAAGTAATTACACTTTAAACTACAATTACAGCTCTTTCAGAAGGATTTTTTAAAAAATATTTCCTTTTAAATTCCGTTATCCATTCAATCCTATAAATATTCTTAAATTCGCCACTGTTTTCAATATCAACTCTTATGACAGATTTTAACTTCGCCAAATGGAATAAAATCCTTGGTTGGCTGGTTTTTCTTATTGCCCTCACCACCTACTGGTTAACAGTAGAACCCACAGTAAGTTTTTGGGATGCCGGTGAATATATTGCAACATCTTCAAAACTGGAGGTGGGCCACCCGCCGGGTGCACCGCTTTATCAAATGATGGGCGCGTTCTTTTCCACCTTTGCCAGTGATCCCAGCCAGGTTGCGCTCATGGTGAATTTAATGTCTGTTTTTGCAAGTGCCTTTACCATTCTTTTTATGTTCTGGTCCATCGTGCTGCTGATTCAAAAGATTTCAGGCCCCGTAAATGTCATCTCCTCCGGAAAGAAAATGGCGGTTCTGGGAAGTGCTCTTGTAGGTTCCCTTGCCTTCACTTTTACAGATAGTTTTTGGTTCAATGCCGTAGAAGCCGAAGTTTACGCCATGGCCACGCTGCTCATGTCCACTCTCTTTTATCTAGCCCTGCTTTGGGAAAGAGATATGTTCGAACCGCGGGGAAATCGCTGGGTGATCCTTATTTCATTTATCATCGGGCTTTCGTTTGGGGTTCATTTTATGGGTCTTCTTACCATTCCGGCAATTGGTTTCCTTTACTTTTTTAAAAATTATTCAAAAATTACTGTCAAGAACTTCATCGTTGCCAACCTCGTGGTTGTAGCGGTGCTTATGTTCATATTTAAACTGCTGCTTCCTTACACGCTTAGCTTCTTTTCTACTGCAGAACTTTTCTTTGTTAATTCCCTCGGAATGCCCTTTAACAGCGGGACCATTATCGCCGGACTTGCCGTAATCGCCGCGTTTTACTTCGGAATAAAATATACCCGAAAGAAGCATTACTACCAGCTTAACACCTTGTTGCTGTGCATTATGTTCATCCTTATAGGTTTCTCCAGTTGGATGATGCTACCTATTCGTGCGAATGCAAACACAGTGATCAACGAAAATAACCCTAACAACGCCAGGGAACTTTTAGCTTACTATAACAGGGAACAATATCCTGAAACTCATTTATTCTTTGGGCCTCAGTTCACAGAAATCTACAGCGGACTTGATGAAGATAATCCTTACCTGGACGATAAACCCAAGTATGAAAAAGATGAAGAGGCGGGAGAATATGTGATCGTCAACAATTACGAAAATGCCAAGCAAAACACAGATGATGCACACAAGGCTATACTGCCGCGCATGTGGAGTACAGAACATGCTGCGAATTATTTAGATTTCACCGGTCCGCTGGATTTCACCATTAAACCCGAATACCAGCAGGAGGAACAACTTCTGCAGGCGGTAAACGAATTTAAAAGGAGTTACAACAGCGGCAACATAGATAACCAGCAATATCATAATTTCCTCAAGCAGTTCCGCGAGTACATCATTGTTGAAAAGCCGTCTTTTGCTTCCAATTTAAATTACCTTTTCGAATACCAGATGGGCTATATGTACTGGCGTTATTTTATGTGGAATTTCGCCGGAAGACAGGATGACATCCAGGGAAAATATACAGACCAGAACGGAAACTGGCTTAGCGGCATTGATTTTATAGATGAAGCAAGACTGGGTTCACAAGACAATTTGCCGAGTGATATTGAAAACAACAAAGCGAGAAACACGTATTATTTCCTTCCACTCATTTTAGGATTAATTGGTTTGATTTTTCAGTTCAATCGCGACAAGAAGAATTTCTGGGTTTTACTGGTATTCTTCCTGTTCACAGGAATTGCGCTAAAAATTTACCTCAACGAAAGACCTTTTGAACCCCGGGAGAGAGATTATGCCCTGGTTGGATCATTTTACGTTTTTGCCATTTGGATAGGTTTTGGTGCCTATGCGCTGTTTGACATGCTTAAAGATTACCTGAAGCCCAAAATTGCAGCACCCGTGGTAATTGCCGTAAGCCTTTTGGCCGTTCCTACGGTTTTAGCTACCGAAAACTGGGATGATCATGACCGCTCCGGCAAATATACTGCGCTCGCGATGGCGAAAATGTACCTGGATTCCGTAGATGAAAATGCTATTATTTTCACCATTGGAGACAATGATACCTTTGCCTTGTGGTATGCACAGCAAATTGAAGGATACCGTACAGATGTTAGAGTGGTAAATACCAGCCTTTTTGCTACCGACTGGTACATTGACCAAATGAAGCGGAAGGCCTGGGAAAGCGATCCTATTCCAAGTCAGCTGGAGCACCACCAGTACAGCTACGGGACAAATGATGCGGTTTGGCACCAGCCTTTGACCAAAGATACCATGCAGTTGAAGAGCTGGATCAACTGGATCGCCAGTGATGATCCAAGGACGCAGGCCGAACTAATGAGCGGCCAGACGGTAAGCACTTTTCCAACAAAGAACATCAGGATTCCTGTAGACAAACAAAATGTACTTGAAAACGGCATCGTAAAACCCGAAAATGCCGATCAAATTGTAGATCATATCAACATACAAATTGATAGCGAAATCATTTACAAGAACCGTCTTCTAATGTTAGATATTATTGCCAACAACGACTGGAAACGTCCCATTTATTTCACCGGCGGAAGTTTTGGTGATGATGATTACCTGTGGATGAAAGATTACCTTCAGCTCGATGGCGTTGCCTTTAAACTCGTACCTATAAGAACACCGGTAGATGCGCAGAATCCTTTTGACATGGGCCGCATTGATTCAGAAAAAATGTATGACATCGTGATGAACTGGTACTGGGGAAATTCCGGTGATCCAGACATTTATCACGACACCGAAACCCGCAAAAATGCCATTACCTACAGAAGTAACCTTGCCCGCCTGGCAAACCAGTTGATGGAAGAAGGAAAATTTGACAAGGCTGAAGAAATTCTGGATCTTGCCATGGAAAAAATGCCTGTAGAATACTTTGGTTATTACACACTTCTGGAGCCTTACATTGGCGGATATTACGAAGTGGGAGCTACAGAAAAAGCGCGTGAACTTTGGGAACAGGTGGTCCAGAAATACCAGGAAAACCTTGCCTATTACAGCACTCTGGAGCTCGAAAGGCAATACGCTTTGGGGAATGAAATAGTTTCAGACATTGAGCGTTACCGCAGTCTGGTAGACCTTCTGTTAATTCATCAGGATGAAGAGATCATCCAGGAGAAAGCCGATGAATTTAATGATTACCTTATGTTGTTCAGGCATTTTTACGGAGAAGAACCTGCCCGGACTGAAGGTGCCATTGAAGCTGATCTTGAGCAGGAACTTATCCAGGAACAGGCACTTGACACCGTCCTGGACAATTAATTAGACAGAACAGGATGTTTAGAACAGCTCCGGTAGTTCCGGGGCTGTTTTATTTGAATGAATTTTATAACTTTAAGTGTAGAAAAACAGGCGTCATGAACAAGGCAACAAAAGCTTTTTTATATTACTTTGTCCTCTTTTTTGCAGTATTTCAGCTTCTTTGGTGGTCAATTTATTTCCTGTTTCCCGGGCTGAAAGGAATTTATATAGCGGTCATTTCGGGAGCATTAACTGCAATTTTGACCCCACAATTTAAAAAAGCCGAAACACAGAACGGCCAAAAAATAGAAGTAAAATGGCTTTTTCTGAAAAAGCCGTTTTTTATCACATAATCTGGAAATTATTTTTAATTTTTTCCAACTTCATTACAGCTATTCATGATCACCAGGATTCCCGGCTTTATTCAAAAGCTGTTCCCAAGCCGGTTATGGACGATTTCCACAAAGGAAAAAGTGCTTTATCTCACTTTTGATGATGGTCCTGTCCCGAAAATCACTCCCTGGGTGCTTGAACAGCTAAAAAAGCACAAGGCGAAGGCTACGTTCTTCTGTATTGGAGACAACATCAGGAAACATCCTGATATTTTTCAGCAAATAATTTCTGAAGATCACCGTATTGGAAATCATACGCACAATCATTTGAACGGCTGGAAAACTTCAACAGACTACTATGTCAAAAATGTGCTTTTGGGAGAGGATTTTATTTCTGAAAAACGTGGACAGGAAAATTCTAAATTATTTCGTCCGCCATACGGCCGACTCACCGGAAAGCAGTCAAAAATCCTTCAGAAAAGAGGTTTTAAGATCGTAATGTGGGATGTTTTAAGCAAGGATTATGATCGTTCCTTAAGTGCCGAAAAATGCCTGAAAAACACGATCAAGCATTCGCACCCCGGAAGCATCATCGTATTTCACGACAGCATAAAAGCAGCTGGCAACCTGAAAAAAGTGCTGCCTGAAATCCTGGAGCATTTTAGCAGGCAGGGCTATCGCTTTGAAAAGCTGAAGAATTAAACATACTCCTGCATGAGCCCAATAAGCGTATTGGCATCCTGTTCGCCGCTTTGCCTCCATTTCATTTCGCCCTCTTTATAGATCATAAGGGTGGGAAGGCCTTTAACACGCAGGGCTTCGGCAAGTTCAGAATTTTTGTCAACATCAATCTTTATCACTTTTGCTTTATCTCCAAGAGCTGCCGCTACATCCTTCAATACAGGATGCATGGCGATAGACGCATCATTCCATTCGGTATAGAAATCCAGTAGAACCGGAATGCGCAGATCAATTAATTCACCAAATTTTGACATAGTCCGCGTTGATTATTTGCTTAGCATTTACACAAGAAAGCTCTATTTTCTGCAACCTTTAAATCAAATATAGTGAATTTGCCGAATTACGCAGGTTTAGGACCTTTTCTTAGTTCAATGACCGAAACTTCCGGCCAAATACCAACTCTTCCCGGGTAAGCCAGATATCCAAAGCCCCGGTTCACGTTTATATATCTACCAAATTCCTCGTAAATACCCGCCCAGTTTTCATACCTGTACTGCACAGGACTCCATTTGAACCAGCCCGGGATTTCAATTCCGAACTGCATTCCATGTGTATGGCCGCTAAGGGTAAGATGATAGTTCTTAGGATCTTTCTTGATCTTATGTTGCCAGTAAGAAGGATCGTGAGATAGCAGCACCTTGAAATCCTTATCATCAACTCCCGCGGCTGCAAGATCAAGATCGCCGGCCTGTTTAAACCCTCCGGCTCCCCAGTTCTCCACTCCAATCAAAGCAATTCGATCATTTTCTCGTTCCAGGAAAGTGTGTTCGTTAAGCATAAGATTCCAGCCCATTTCTGCGTGCACTTTTTTAAGTGCTTCCAGATTGGCCTTTTTTGCCTCTGGAGATTCCCAATTCACATAATCACCGTAATCATGATTCCCCAGCACAGAATAAATCCCGTCTTTAGCTTCAATTTTTCCGAAAACTTCTTTCCAGGAATCCATTTCTGAAGCTTTATTGTTTACAAGGTCTCCGGTAAAGAGAACGACATCGCTTTTTTGCTCATTAAGAAGATCCACTCCATATTTGATCTTTTCAGGGTGATCAAAACTTCCGCTGTGAATATCACTTATTTGGGTAATCCTATAGCCGTCAAAGGCATCGGGCAGGTCATCAAAATGAAGTGTATACTTAAGTACCCGGAAATTATATCGCCCCTGGATCATTCCGTATAAAAGCGAAGCAAAAGGTATGGCCGCGATTCCCAGTGCCAGCTGACTAATGAACTTCCTTCTTGAAGGGATCGCATCTTCCGAAGTATTATAAGAAAAGAGTTTTCTCGCTCCCCCAATTACCAGCCGTACTATATCTTCCCCAAATAACAGGAAGAAGAAAATGAGCTTGGGCACAAACAGCGCAAGAAAAAAGCCTACAGAATAACTTCTTGCTCCGGCCCAGCCGTCTTTTTCCGGCACCATATTGAACTGGTAAAGCATAAAAGCCAAAGCGCCAAGGGAAAGTAAAAGGTATATATAATAAATTAAGTTATGCCGAGTAACTGTTTTAAAGGCCTGAAAGGCATAAATGTCCAGCACCACGTATATGATCACTAAAATAATCCAACGCATATTTTTTTTTAAAATTTAAGGCCGAAGATAATTCATTTGCGGCCCAGTCTGTTTTTTTGCTAAGTTTAATTCCAAAATAAGTCGTAACAAACATTATTCCTTTCAATGCTTTTTTAACTTTACAGCCTGGATTGGCTCACAGCTTAACTTTGTTTTACAACCAGAGTACATGAAAAGACGAAACTTTATTAAAAACACAGCCCTCTCGGGGGTAGGAATCATAGCTATTCCTCCTCTTGCAGGTTTCCAACAGAACAATCTTCAATTTATGCAAGAAAACTTCCCCTTAACAATAGCCACCTGGAATTTCCCCAATGCAAGCCGTCGTGCCGGCGAAATGCTTGCAACCGGTGCCACTGCCCTTGATGCAGTTGAACAAGGGGTGATGATCGAAGAAGCCAATCTTAAAAATACCACAGTGGGTAAAGGCGGCGCACCAGACCGTGAAGGAAATGTCACTTTAGATGCTTGTATTATGGCGCCAAATGGCGATGCCGGTTCTGTGGTCTATTTGAAAAATAACACTCATGCCGTTTCTGTGGCAAGAAAGGTTATGGAAGAGACTCCGCACGTCATGCTGGCAGGAGAGGGAGCAGATCAATTTGCACGGGAAAACGGTTTTGAAAAAGAGAACCTTTTAACCCCTTCTTCCGAAGAAGCATATAAAGAATGGCTGAAAAAGAAAGAATATAAACCCATTATTAATATAGAAAACCACGACACGATTGGCATGTTGTGCATTGACAAAAATGGTGATTTGGCAGGTGCCTGTACCACCTCGGGATTGTCCTATAAAATGAATGGCCGCGTGGGAGATTCTCCCATTATAGGCTCGGGATTGTTTCTTGACAATGAAGTTGGTGGTGCCGTAGCCACAGGTATGGGCGAGGCGATCATGAAAAATGTGAGCAGCTTTTTAGTCGTAGAGTTAATGCGCCAGGGAAAATCTCCGCAGGAAGCCTGCGAAACAGCAATAAAACGAATTATAGCCAACAGCCCTAACTACAAAGATTTCCAGGCGGCAATTATTGCAGTCAATAAAAAGGGAGAAGTTGGTGCATACTGCATACAAAAAGGCTTTTCCTACGTGAAATATCAAAACGGAACAAATACAAATACCACCAGTAAATACTATATGTAACTATCATGAATCAAAAGAAAACACACCGCACCGCATTCATTTTTTTAACCGTTCTTTTCTTCCTTTGGGGATTACTTACAGTCCTGGTAGATTCGCTCATCCCAAGGCTTCGGGAAGTTTTCACCCTGTCCTATTTTCAGGCAGGAATGGTTCAGTTTGCCTTTTTTGGAGCATACTTCCTGCTGTCCATCCCTGCAGGTTATATCCTTTCCAAAATAGGGTATAAGAAAGGGATTATTTTAGGACTTTCCACCATGGCAGCCGGTTGTTTATTGTTCTGGCCCGCCGCCTCCTACAGGGTTTTCAGCATATTTATGTTAGGTTATTTTATACTGGCGGGAGGAATTACAATTCTGCAGGTCGCAGCCAATCCTTATGTTACCATACTCGGGCCCGAAAAAACGGCTTCCAGTCGACTCAATCTGTCCCAGGCCTTCAATTCCCTGGGAACTGCCATTGCTCCTGCCCTGGGAGCACTGTTTATTCTTAGTGACAAAGTAATGACTTCGGAAGAGATCGCTTTTATGACTGAAGCAGAACAGCGGGAATATTATATTGCTGAAGCTTCTGCCGTTCAAACACCATTTTTGGGTATCGCCATTTTTATTATTCTCATTGCAGTTGTATTTCTTTTCGTGAAATTGCCAAAGGTTCAGGACACTGAAGCCTCCAACGATTATAGGGCAGTCCTGAAGAATAAAAATCTTATCATGGGTGCTTTCGGGATTTTCTTTTATGTGGGTGCCGAAGTAGCTCTGGGAAGTTATATGGTAAATTATTTCCTTAGCCTTAACCTGGCAGAAACGGTGAGAAATACGCCATTTATGAGCACCATCGCCGAATGGATCCTCACCTCGGGACTTTCCACTTCTTCAGATATGGCTGTGGTGGGAGTTTTTGTCACCTTCTACTGGACAGGAGCAATGGTAGGAAGATTTATCGGGTCCTGGCTTACCACAATTATTAATCCGGCGAAGGTGCTTGGCTTTTTTGCCACCTGTGCGATTGCTTTGATCCTAATTTCAAATCTTTCCACAGGTCTTGTAGCCATGTGGACGCTTATTGCCGTAGGCCTTTTTAATTCTATCATGTTCCCGACCATCTTTAGCCTTGCCCTGGATGGGCTGGGCGACAACAAACCTCAGGGATCGGGAATTCTTTGTACCATGATCGTGGGTGGCGCCATCATTCCACCTGCCTATGGATTCCTGACAGATTCTTACGGATTTAATATTGCACTTATTCTGGTAATGCTTTGTTACGGCTATATCCTGTTTTACGGATACAGGCATAAGAAAACCGAAGTGAGCATCTAAAAATGCCATTTTTGGAACCTTTTTCAGCAGAAAATTGCAAAACATTTTTTGATTAGAAACTTTGTAGCTTTATATTTTATATCAAACAATCACTTATGGCAGAACAAAAACGTTTATTCCTTCTTGACGCTTACGCGTTGATTTTCCGTGGATATTACGCATTTATTAAAAACCCGAGAATAAATTCAAAAGGGCTGGACACCTCTGCCATAATGGGCTTCACAAATTCCCTTTTTGACGTCATTCGGCGGGAAAAACCAGATCATCTTGCCGTTTGTTTTGACAAAGAAGGAAGTGAAGCGAGAACAGAAATGTTTGAAGCTTACAAAGCACATCGTGATGCCACTCCCGAGCCTATTTTACAGGCAATACCATATATTCAGAAGATTTTGGAGGCCATGCACATTCCTGTGGTGGTTTTGCCGGGCTGCGAAGCAGATGACATTATAGGAACCCTTGCAAAACAAGCTGAAAAAGAGGGTTACAAGGTTTTTATGGTAACACCCGATAAGGACTTTGCCCAACTGGTTTCTGAAAATATCTTCATGTACCGTCCCGCACGTATGGGCAACGGAATCGAAATTTGGGGAATTCCCGAAGTGCAGAAAAGGTTTGAAGTAGAGCGGCCCGAGCAGGTGATAGATTATCTGGGTATGATGGGCGATGCCGTAGATAACATTCCGGGATTACCCGGAGTGGGCGAAAAAACCGCCAAAAAATTCCTGAAGCAATTTGGAAGTATGGAAGCCTTGCTGGCAAATACCGACCAGCTCAAAGGGAAAATGAAGGAAAAAGTAGAAGCCAATGCAGAGCTGGGTCTTCTATCCAAAAAACTCGCCGCTATTATGACAGATTGCAGCGTTACCTTCAATGCCGAAGATTATGAACTTTCGATCCCAGACGGCGAAAAGGTTCAGGAAATATTTGAAGAACTGGAATTCCGAAGATTGAAAGAGCAATTCTTAAAATTATTTTCGGGAGAAGAACAGGCCGGTCCGGCACCAACTGCTTATCCAAAAAAGGAAACAGGGGAAACTCCAACGGCAGGAGCCGGACAGTTCTCCCTTTTTGGCGGCGAAGCAAAAGAAGGGGTGGAAGCCACGAGCGGCCGCAAGTCTATTAAAGATGTGCCGCACGTTTACCAAAGCCTTTCCAGCGGAATGGCAATGGAGCTCTTCCTTAAGAATCTCATGAACCAGAAATGCGTTTGTTTTGACATAATTTCTACAGGACAAAATCCCATCACTGCCGAGATAATCGGCATCTCGTTCTCCTGGGAATCAGGGAAAGGGTTTTACCTTCCGGTACCTGAAGATGCTTCGGAAGCAAAAGAAATAATGGAGCGCGTAAAGACCTTTTTTGAATCTTCAGAAATTGAAAAGGTAAGTCAGAATCTAAAGAGCGATATCAAAGTACTTGCAAAATACGGTGTCCAGGTAAATGGGCCGTTGTTTGACACGATGATCGCCCATTACCTTATCAATCCCGACATGCGTCACAGCCTGGATGTACTTTCAGAAACTTACCTCAATTATACGCCGGTTTTTGCAGAAGAAGTCCTGGGAAAAGGAAAGAACCAGAAGTCCATGCGAAGCCTTCCGGTAATGGAACAGGCCGAATTTGGCGTGGAAGATGCCGATGTGATCCTTCAGCTAAAACAACACTTTTCGCCGGAATTAAAAGAGGCAAAGACAGAGAAACTTTTTAATGAAATTGAAATTCCGCTATTGCGGGTGCTGGCAGATATGGAACTGGAAGGAATTAAACTTGACGTGGATTTCCTGAAAAGTCTTTCCGAAGAATTGAACAACGATATTGCTGCCCTCGAGATCGAGATTTACAAAACCGCTGGCGAGGAATTTAATATTGGCTCTCCAAAACAACTCGGAATTATCCTTTTTGAAAAACTTAAACTCGTAGATAAGCCGAAGAAAACGAAAACCGGCCAGTATACAACCAGTGAAGAAGTGCTTTCCACACTGGCCCAGGATCATCTTATCGTGCAACAGGTGCTGGATTACCGCGGACTTGTAAAACTGAAAAACACTTACATAGATGCGCTCCCGCTACAGGTAGAAGCAACAACCGGCCGGGTGCATACAGATTATATGCAAACCGTTGCCGCCACAGGAAGATTAAGCTCCAACAACCCCAACTTACAGAATATTCCAATACGTACAGAACGGGGGAGGCAGGTAAGAAAAGCCTTTGTCCCAAGGAATGAGGACTATATTTTAATGGCGGCAGATTATTCCCAGATCGAATTAAGGATCATTGCAGCGCTTAGCCAGGAAGATACCATGATCGAAGCCTTCAAACAGGGGCAGGACATCCATGCTTCCACAGCTGCAAATGTTTTCAACGTTCCTATAGATGAAGTTACCCGGGAGCAAAGGAGCAATGCAAAAACCGTGAACTTCGGAATTGTGTACGGGGTTTCGGCTTTTGGACTCAGCAATCAAACGAATTTGTCACGATCTGAGTCGAAGGATTTGATCGAAACCTATTATAAAACCTATCCCAAACTACGGAACTACATTAGCGAACAGGTAGATTTTGCCAGGGAGAACGGATATGTACAAACAGTTTTGGGTCGCAGACGCTATTTAAAAGATATCAATTCGCAGAATGCGGTGGTACGTGGTGCTGCGGAAAGAAATGCCGTGAATGCCCCCATCCAGGGAAGTGCTGCAGATATTATTAAACTCGCAATGATAAATATCCATAAAAAACTGAAGGAAGGAAATTATAAGACAAAAATGCTGCTGCAGGTGCATGATGAACTGGTGTTTGATGTTTACAAACCTGAGCTGGAAGAACTAAAACCCCTTATAAAATCTGAAATGGAAAACGCCTATAAAATGGAAGTGCCGTTAGATGTTGACCTGGGCGTGGGACAAAATTGGCTGGAGGCACATTAACCAATGTAAGCTTCAATTATTTTAAATATCCTCTAAAAAAATAAAACCCTCCAAAAATGACATTTTTGAAGGGTTTTTTTAGTAGGGGGCAGTTTATGCTTTGGGGGGCATAAATTGGGGGACAAAAATTGGGGGGCAAAAAAATTATTGCTTCTTATAAACCATTTCCAGAAGCTTAACATCCTCAGCTCCCGTGTCGGTCACAGGATTTTCAGGAATATAACCTTCGGTTTCAAAATATTCCAGAGAAACTTTAAGGAATTGTCCTTCTTCAGTCGTGAGTAAAGAGATGGTTTTTGATTCTGTTACAGTAGTCCCATTGAATACAAAGGTCACCATTAGTTGATCTCCTTCTACAGTGTAGGTTGCACCATATTCTTTGTAATTACATTCCATAGCTCCAGTTTGTGTTTCAAAATACAATCGTGCCTGTCCTGTATTTACGCTTCCGTCTTCTCCGAAAGTAAAGAACATATCGTCAAAGCAACTGGTTTCTTTAAGTACATCTTGTCTAAAGACTTCATCAACATTAAGATCAACACCAACGTCTGTTGTCATAGTATCAATCTTCCAGGTCCCCACAAGTTCGTTGGCAGCAATATCAGCCATTTTGTAAGTGCCCGCACTAGCATTCAAAGCAGTCATTTCCTCATTTATACTCTCGGAAGAACAGGCAGCAAGAAGTGCTAAACCCAGCGTGCCGAACAACATTTTTTGTAGTAGTTTTTTCATAGTACTTTTTTCTTTTTCTTACTTCATTTCAAATCGGGGACAAATGTAAGAGCACAAAATCTATTTTAATAATTTTTTAACATAAATTTTGTTCTTAATCGGTGATTGTGTGTCGTTTATCGATTTCAGAAGCTTTAAAGCAGAAAGAAAATACTATGATTAAATTCAGCTTTAATGGGCTTTTTCAGAAGAAAATGTATTCAGAAATGACAAATTTTGAGGCATTTTTCAAAAATGTTAAAGTACAGGTTTTGTTGAAAATCAAATCTTCCTGAAAATCAGAAACTTCAAACCTTATAAATTAATGAAAATGCCATTTGCAATATAAATTTATAATTGTACATTTGCACCCCTGTTTTATGCAGGGAATGGAATGTTTAATTATTAAGTAAATTTAATTAGTGTGGACACATTAAGCTACAAAACGGTATCTGCCAACAAAGCCACTGTCAATAAGGAGTGGGTTGTTGTAGACGCTGAAGGACAAGCCCTTGGTCGCCTTTCATCTATAGTTGCAAAGCTATTGAGAGGAAAGTACAAGGCTAATTTTACCCCACACGTTGATTGCGGAGATAATGTAATTGTTATCAATGCTGAAAAGATCAACTTAACAGGAAAGAAATGGGACTCCAAAGAGTACATTCGCCACACCGGCTATCCTGGGGGTCAAAAAAGTTTAACTGCATCGGAATTATTCGGAAAAGGTCCTGAGAGACTTATCGAAAAAGCAGTTAAAGGAATGCTTCCAAAGAACAAACTTGGAGCAGACCTATTCCGTAATTTAAGGGTTTTCCCGGGATCTGAGCATGATCTTGAGGCGCAAAAACCTAAAACTATTAACTTAAACGATCTTAAGTAATGGAAGTTATTCACAAAATTGGTCGTAGAAAAACGGCAGTTGCACGTGTTTATGTTGCCCAGGGAAGCGGGAACATCACTGTAAACAAAAAAGATGTTCAGGATTACTTCTCTACAGGTACACTTCAGTACAAAGTAAGACAACCACTTAATCTTACCGGTAACGGCGAAAGCTTTGACATCAAAGTAAATGTTTATGGTGGCGGAATTACAGGACAGGCTGAAGCTATTCGTCTTGCACTTTCAAGAGCAATGGTAGAGTTGGATGCAGAGAACAGAGGTACTCTTAAACCTGAAGGTTTGCTAACAAGAGACCCAAGAATGGTAGAACGTAAGAAATTCGGTCAGAAGAAAGCCCGTAAGAAATTCCAGTTCTCTAAACGTTAATATTTATTTGATGCTCAAAGCATCAAAAAGTTCATTTAAAAAAAAGATTTTTGTTGTTATTCCGATGTCACACTGCGCTTGTCGAAGTGTCGGAAGTTAGTTTAGCATCTAAACAGACAAGGCCGGATATATTTAGATATCGCCACTTGCCTGTTGCTATCTCAACAGAACGTAAACTATTACAAAAATGGCAAACAAAGTAGAAGTAAAAGAATTACTTGATGCAGGTGTACATTTTGGTCACCTCACAAGAAGATGGAACCCGAACATGGCGCCTTACATATACATGGAGCGCAACGGGATTCACATCATCAACCTATACAAGAGTGCTGCTAAAATGCAGGAAGCCGGAGACGCGCTTAGCAAAATTGCAGCCAGCGGTAGAAAAATACTCTTCGTAGCTACCAAGAAACAAGCAAAAGAAATTGTTGCTGAACAAGCCGAAAGAGCTAACATGCCTTTCATCACAGAAAGATGGCCAGGTGGTATGTTAACTAACTTCGTGACTATTCGTAAAGCTGTTAAGAAAATGGCTTCTATTGATAGAATGAAGAAAGACGGTACTTTCAACACGCTTTCTAAAAAAGAACGTTTACAAGTAGATCGTTTAAGAGCTAAGTTGGATAAAAACTTAGGTTCTATTGCAGACATGAGTCGTCTTCCAGGCGCATTGTTCGTAGTAGATATCACTCGTGAACACATCGCGGTTAAAGAAGCTCAAAAATTAAACATTCCAATTTTTGCAATGGTTGACACCAATTCAGATCCAAGAGATGTGGATTATGTGATCCCTGCAAATGATGATGCTTCAAAATCAATTAGTAAAGTAATTTCTTATGTTGCTGATTCTATTGTAGAAGGTCTTTCTGAGAGAAAAGCCGGAAAAGACTCTAAAGAAGAATCTGGTGAAGAGAAGCCTAAAAAAGCACCAAAAGCTAAAACTCCAAAGTTAGAAACTGAAGTACCTTCTACAGATCCTCAGGATAAAAAAGATATGAAGGAAGCTCAGGAAGACGTGAAACTGGAGTCTAAGAAAGAAACTTTGGCAAAAGCACGTTCTAACGACGAGGAAGAATAGAAATAATTCAGAGTTAATTTATTGAGTCGTTTAGTTTCTTTCAACGCAAATTAGCTAAACGACTTATTCATTTAAATAAAAACTTTAAGACTATGGCAAAGATAACCGCCGCAGAAGTAAATAAATTAAGAAAAGCAACCGGTGCCGGAATGATGGATTGCAAAAAGGCGTTGGTAGAAGCTGAAGGAGATTACGACAAAGCGATCGAGGTTCTTCGTAAGAAAGGACAAAAAGTTGCTGCTAACCGTGCCGACAGAGAATCATCTGAAGGAGCTGTTATTGCAACTGTGAAGGGCGATAACTCCAAAGGAGTGATTGTTTCTCTTAACTGTGAAACCGACTTCGTTGCAAAAAATGATTCTTTTATACAAATGGCACAAGACTTCGCTGAACTTGCTTTAGACGTGAACTCTAAAGAGGAACTTTTAGCAAAGGACTACAGAGGCATCACTGTTGAAGAAAAACTTACTGAGCAAACAGGTGTTATTGGTGAGAAGATCGAGATTGGAGATTTTAGAACTTTAGAAGCTCCCTTCGTTGGATCTTATATTCACGCCGGAAATAAAATCGCTGTTCTTACAGGTCTTTCAGGAAAGTCTGACAATGCTGAAGAAATCGCAAAGAACGTTTCTATGCAGGCTGCTGCAATGAACCCTGTTGCTCTTAATGAAGAAGGTGTTGATCAAACTGTAATCGATAAAGAAGTTGAGATCGCAAAAGATCAATTGAGACAGGAAGGAAAGCCAGAAGATATGCTTGACAACATCGCAAAAGGTAAGATCAAGCGTTTCTTTAAAGACAATACTCTTGTAAACCAGCCTTTCATCAAAGACAACAAACAAACTGTTGCTGAGTATGTAAAGTCTGAAGATGCAAACCTACAGGTTGTTTCTTTTGAAAGAGTAGCTTTAGGATAAATACTTCAAAAATGACATTTTTCGGAAGTATTCTCCGGAAAAGAAAAAACCGCTTCAGTTTCTGAAGCGGTTTTTTAATGTTATATTTTTTAGGAGGTAACTTTTATTCCAACCCGGGTGCATCGGGAATACTGCTGGCCCGTCTAAAGATCATAAAGCTGGGTTGATTTTCAGGAATATCTGGATAAATGTTTTCTATCTGGAAGGCATTTTCATTGATTTGCCTAAAATACAGCGAGGACGTACCGCCATTTTCTCTCTTCAAATAAATGGAATCACCTTCAATAAAATAGGTTCTGTCCTGTTTTTCGCCTGAGCGATCAATAAAGACCTGATCGTCTGCATAAAAATAAAATTCGGTCCGGTTTTCGTCAGGAGATTCTTCGAGCCAGCTTCCGTAGAGTAGCATTTCATCATCGACATCTGCAGAGCACCCAACAATCGCAAGAAAAACCAGCGCAACTATCATCCATTTTACCGCAAAAACGTTCTTTCCATCCATGACATCTTCTCGTTTATAACAAAAGTATTTAAAAACGGCTTAAGATGGCAATTATTACCTCAAAAAACGATATCCCAATGCTTCACATAATTTTAGTTTTTTGGCATATCGTTCTCACCAATAATTTCCTTAGTTTTGCACAACCCATCAAACAACCGGAATGCACTATAAAAGAATATTACTCAAATTATCAGGAGAAGCTTTAATGGGATCCCGACAATACGGGATCGATCCTCAAAGACTGGCAGAATATGCTCAGGAAATCAAGGAGGTCACAGATACAGGTGTTGAAGTAGCCATAGTAATTGGAGGTGGTAATATTTTTAGAGGAGTTTCGGGCGCCAGCAAAGGGATGGACCGTGTAACAGGAGACCACATGGGAATGCTGGCCACTGTTATTAATGGCCTTGCACTACAAAGTGCACTTGAAGACGCAGGCATACAAACCAGGCTTCAGTCGGCAGTAAAGATCAATGAAGTAGCCGAACCTTTTATCCGAAGAAAAGCGATGCGCCATCTCGAAAAAGGACGTGTGGTTATTTTTGGAGGAGGCACAGGGAATCCATATTTCACGACAGATTCCGCAGCAGTTCTTCGCGCAATAGAAATTCATGCAGATGTGATCCTGAAAGGCACAAGAGTAGATGGAATTTACACTGCAGATCCCGAAAAAGATGCCAAGGCAACCAAATTTGATTTTATAAGCTTTGAGGATGTTCTTTTAAAGGGCCTCAAAGTAATGGATACCACTGCTTTTACCCTTAGCCAGGAAAACAAATTGCCCATCATTGTATTTGATATGAACAAACCCGGCAATTTAATGAAAGTGGTTACCGGCGAAAATGTGGGCACCAAAGTAAATTAGCCTTTGGCGTAGATTTTGAAAAGTTTTTTAAAAATTAAGTTGATAAAAAAATGGACGACGAATTAGATTTTATTATTGACAGTGCAAAAGAGGCAATGGATAATGCCATCGTGCACCTCGAGAAACAACTGCTCAACATTCGTGCAGGAAAAGCAAGTCCTTCCATGTTGGGAAGTGTTCGGGTAGATTACTACGGTAGTCAGACGCCGCTCAACCAGGTGGCGAATGTGAACACTCCAGATGCCAGAACGCTTTCAATTCAACCTTTTGAAAAGTCTATGATCCAGGCCATTGAAAAAGGCATTATGCAGGCCAACCTTGGATTTAATCCAATGAACAATGGAGACAGCGTAATCATTAATGTACCGCCATTGACAGAAGAACGTCGTCGTGAGCTTGCAAAACAGGCCAAAGCTGAAGCTGAAGAAGCTAAAATCGGGGTTCGGAACGACCGGCGAAACGCAAATCAGGAGATCAAGAACCTTGATCTTTCTGAAGATGTTCAAAAAGACGCTGAAGCAGAAATTCAAAAACTTACAGATGCGCACATCGAAAAGATCGACAAGATCCTTGGTGTAAAGGAAAAAGAAATTATGACAGTGTAATCTCAATTTCTGAAAGTAAAAATATTAAGCGGCTCAAAAAGCCGCTTTTTTTATGCTTTTTCCGAACAGAATGGAGGATTTTCTCACAACGGTTGAAGGCAGTTTTCTACAGCTCTTTTGTACCTTTGCAGCCCTAAAATTTCCGCATGTCTAAGTTTTTAAGTTTTGAATTCTGGAATACTGTTGCTCGTGTTATTTTGCGCAACAGGATTTTTATCCTCTTCCTGATCCTTGGCTTTACGGTTTTTCTCGGTTTCCAATGGAAAAATATGCGCTTTTCATATACCGAAGCCAACCTTCTGCCAGACGATGACGAGATCAACATAAAGTACCAGGAATTTCTAGATACGTTTGGAGAAGAAGGAAGCGTGATTGTCATGGCCGTGAATGATCCATCCGTTTTCACTCCTGAAGTTTTTAATGCATGGAATGATCTCGCTCAACATATTGAAGATTTTAAAGAAGTTGAATATGCCCTTTCAGTAGGAGACCTGCAGCAGCTCCAGAAGTTTGAAGATCCAAAGCGATTTGAAATGGTCCCGCTGGTGACAGAAGGTTCTCCTGATAGTCTTCAGGTTGCAAATTACCGGGAAGAACTTTTCAATAATTTGCCATTTTACGAGGGCCTGGTATACAGCAAAAAGAGCAACACGATTCAAACAGCTATTTATCTTGACAAAGAAATAGTAAACACGGTTGCACGAAAAGATTTTATCGTGCAGGATCTTATACCACTCATCGAGAATTTTGAGAATGATCACACGGTAAACGTCTACACATCTGGCATGCCCTACATACGCACGCTGAACTCCCAAAACATCATTGATGAAATAAGCTTATTTATAGGGGCAGCACTGCTGGTAACTTCTCTTATTTTCTTCTTCTTTTTCAGGTCAATCCGGGCGACTGTGATTTCCATGATCACAGTGATTATTGGTGTAATGTGGGCCTTTGGATTCCTTGGCCTCTTACATTACGAAATCACTGTTCTCACCGCTATTATTCCGCCATTGATCATTGTAATAGGAATTCCCAACTGCGTTTTTCTCATTAACAAATATCAGCAGGAGATTCAGAAACATGGAAATCAGGCGAAATCTCTGCAGCGCGTTATCACTAAAGTAGGAAATGCCACTTTAATGACCAATTTAACGACAGCTTTGGGATTTGCCACTTTTATCCTCACAGACAGTACGCTGCTTAAAGAATTTGGTATTGTAGCATCACTGAATATCATTGCCATTTTCATGCTTAGCCTGTTGATCATCCCAATTATTTACAGCTATATGTCCCCGCCAAGAGCGAAGCACCTAAAGCACCTTAATAAGTCCTGGATAGAAGGCTTTGTAAACTGGATGGAGCATATGGTACGGCACAGGAGGATCACTATCTACATTAGTTCTCTTGTAGTCCTGGTGGCCAGTATTATTGGAATGTATACCATTAAAATTTCAGGAAGCCTGTTGGAAGATATGCCTAAAAGTGCAGGATTTTTTCAGGATGTCATGTTCTTTGAAGAAGAATTTGAAGGAGTAATGCCTCTCGAGATCCTTATTGACACAAAAAGAGAAAATGGCGTCATGAAGCTTTCCAATCTTAAGAGAATGGAAGAGCTGGAAGAACTTCTTGCAGATGAAAAAGAGCTTTCGCAGCCATTATCTGTAGTACGATTGGTGAAATATGCAAAACAGGCCTACTACAACGGAAATCCGAAGTATTTCCAGCTGCCCTCCTCTCAAGAACAAAATTTCATTCTCCCGTACACCAGAAATTTATCTTCAGGTGAAAACATTTTGCAGTCTTATGTTGACAGCACCGGCCGGTACGCTCGTATGTCTACTTTTATGCAGGATATTGGCACCGAAGAAATGGAAGAGATCGAAGAGGACCTCTGGCCAAAGATCAACAAAATTTTTCCCGAAGAAAGGTATGAAATCAGTATGACCGGGCGGGCGCTTATTTTTCAGAAAGGCACCAGTTACCTTGTGAAAAATTTAATTATTTCATTAGGCCTGGCAATATTTCTTATTGCCATCTTTATGGCCTGGATGTTCAAATCTTTGAGGATGATTTTCGTTTCCTTAGTACCAAACCTGCTGCCACTGGTGATCACTGCAGGTTTGATGGGTTTCCTTGGTGTTCCTATAAAGCCTTCCACAATCCTTGTCTTTAGTATCGCTTTCGGGATTTCTGTAGATGATACCATACATTTTCTCGCCAAATACAGGCAGGAACTAAAGGCAAATAACTGGAAGATCAAACGATCTGTATATGCAGCCCTTCGGGAGACGGGAGTGAGCATGTTTTATACTTCTATCGTCCTGTTCTTTGGTTTCTCGGTATTTATGATAAGTAGTTTTGGAGGCACGGTGGCATTAGGGGGCCTTGTTTCTGCAACACTTCTTTTCGCCATGTTGTCCAACCTTCTTTTACTGCCTTCCCTCCTGCTCTCGCTTGAAAAAAATATTGCCAATAAAGACATTTTGAAGGAGCCGGCCATGAACATACTTTCAGAATCAAACGACGATGACGAGGATAGAAGCCGGTATGAAAGCTGAAAAAACTTTCACTCTTTTGCCATTTTTGAATCCCTGTTTTTTTAAAAAATGCGTTCTTGGTAAGCTTGCAGGGAAAAATTATCTTTGTGTTCCAAATTCAATAAAATGATAAAAGGCAAAGTTGCTGAGCTTTTGAGCAGCACTCAATATTTACATGAAGTTCAGGTTAAAGGATGGGTTCGTTCTTTTAGGAGTAATCGCTTTATAGCACTAAATGACGGTTCTACCATTAATAATATTCAGTGTGTTATAAATTTTGAAGAAACTCCGGAAGAACTTTTAAAGCGCATCACTGTTGGTGCTGCCATAAAAGTAATTGGAACGCTGCACGAAAGCCCCGGTAGCGGCCAAAAGGTAGAAATACAGGCCACTTCCGTAGAAATTTTAGGCGATGCAGATCCTGAAGAAGTTAAACTTACCATTTTGTCACCAAAGCGTCACAGCCTTGAAAAGCTAAGAGAACAAGCTCATTTAAGAGTTCGCACCAATACTTTTGGAGCCGTTATGAGAGTTCGTTCAAAACTGTCTTTTGCCGTGCACAGCTATTTTCAGCAAAATGCTTTTCATTACGTCAACACTCCAATTATTACCGGAAGTGATGCTGAAGGTGCCGGGGAAATGTTTAAAGTCACCTCATTTGATCTTAAAGATGTTCCAAAGAACGAAGACGGCAGCATAAACTATAAAGAGGATTTCTTCGGAAAAGAAACCAATTTGACGGTTTCCGGTCAATTGGAAGGAGAAGCCTATGCCCTCGGACTGGGTCAGATTTACACCTTCGGACCTACTTTTAGAGCCGAAAATTCTAATACCTCGCGACATTTAGCTGAATTCTGGATGATAGAACCCGAAATGGCATTTTGCGATCTTGACGGGAACATGGATCTGGCTGAAGATTTCATCAAATTCGTGCTTAAATATGTTCTGGAAAATTGTGAGGACGATTTGGCATTTTTGAATGACCGGCTGGCTGGTGAAGAAAAAAGCAAACCGGAAGCAGAGCGCAGCCCCATGACCTTGCTCGAAAAATTACGTTTTGTAGTTGATAATAACTTCAAGCGTGTAAGTTACACCGAAGCTATTGAGATCCTGAAAAACTCAAAGCCCAACAAAAAGAAAAAATTTAATTATATCATAGAAGAATGGGGAGCCGATCTTCAAAGTGAACACGAACGTTATCTTGTGGAGAAACATTTTAAATGCCCTGTAATTCTTTTTGATTACCCGGCAGATATTAAGGCTTTCTACATGCGCCTGAATGAAGATGGAAAAACAGTTCGCGCCATGGACATCCTTTTCCCCGGAATTGGAGAAATTGTTGGAGGTTCACAGCGGGAAGAACGGCTTGATGTTTTAAAGAAGAAGATGGCCGAGCTTGGAATAGAGGAAGAAGAATTATGGTGGTACCTCGATACACGTAAATTCGGGACTTGTGTTCACAGCGGATTTGGGCTTGGTTTTGAACGCCTTGTACAGTTTACGACAGGAATGTCAAACATACGTGATGTGATTCCGTTCCCCCGAACTCCCCAAAATGCTGAATTTTAATATTCATTCATAAAGAAGTCTTAAAACAATCTTCATTCTTTTACGTTTGGGGATTGTTTTTTTATTTTTATAGAAAGCCAAAACCTCTATGCTAAAACAGCAATTAAATTTCAAACTTTCTCAAAAGCTCTCTCCGCAACAGATTCAGCTTATGAAGCTCATCCAGTTGCCAACCCAGGCATTTGAGCAAAGGCTTAAGCAGGAAATGGAGGAAAATCCTGCTTTGGAAGGCGGCAAAGAGGAAAAAGAAGAATACGAAGACGATTTTAGAAACGAGGAGTACCAGGACGAGGATCCCGGCAATGAAAGCATTGAAACTGAAATTGATGTAGACGAATACTTGAGTGACGATGAAATCCCAAACTACAGGCTGCAAGCCAATAATTACAGTGCAGATGATGAGGACAAGCATGTTCCCTATGCATCGGGAACTTCTTTCACACAATTTCTGAAAACCCAGCTCAGCACTCTACGGCTTGATGATGATGAGAAAGAAATAGCAGAATTTTTGGTTGGAAGCGTAGATGAAAGCGGATACATACGCCGCTCTGTCCAGGATATTGTGGATGACCTGGCGTTTACACAGAATGTTTATACCGAAGAAAAAACAGTAGAGAAGGTTCTGAAATATGTTCAGGAACTGGATCCGCCGGGAGTTGGCGCAAGATCTTTACAGGAATGCCTTCTAATTCAGCTGGACCGGAAAGAGCCTACAAAGGCCGTGAGCCTGGCAGCAGATATTATGGAGCGGTCTTTTGATCAATTCAGCAAAAAACATTACCAGAAGTTACTTTCCAAGCACGATATTTCCGAAGAGGAATTAAGGGAAGCCATTGATGTCATTGAACATCTTAATCCCAAACCCGGTGGAGCTTACGCCGGAAATACGAGGATTGTAGAGCACGTAATCCCAGATTTTACCATCAAGATTGTTGATGGAGATCTAGAGCTAACTTTAAACGGAAGAAATGCTCCCGAAATGCATGTTTCCAAGGACTACAGCGAAATGCTCAAGGGTTATAAAGAATCCAAGGAAAAGTCAAAAGCGCAAAAGGATGCCGTCATGTTTATCAAGCAGAAGCTCGATGCGGCTAAGTGGTTCATTGAAGCCATAAAGCAACGGCAAACCACTCTTTTTGTGACGATGAGTTCTATTATGAACTATCAAAAAGAGTATTTCTTGACCGGCGATGAACGCAATCTCAAGCCAATGATCCTAAAAGATATTGCAGACGAAATTGGCATGGACGTTTCTACAGTTTCCAGAGTCGCTAACAGCAAGTACGTTGATACTCCTTATGGCACAAAGCTAATCAAAGAATTCTTTTCAGAATCCATGAAAAATGACCAGGGAGAAGATGTTTCTACCCGTGAGATCAAAAAGATCCTGGAGATGACGATAGAAGAAGAGAATAAAAGGAAACCCCTTACAGATGAAAAGTTAGCAAAGATGCTGAAGGAAAAAGGTTACCCTATTGCCCGAAGAACAGTAGCAAAATATAGAGAGCAGTTAGATATTCCGGTAGCCCGGCTACGTAAAGTAATTTAATGAACTGTAATAGCTCCGATCTCGTCTGACAGTTAAGAGTTTTTTTAGGCATTTTGACTTTTGGAATAAATCTGATTTAGGGGCTCGTTTGGAGCCCCTTGACCATTCCAGTCGTCAGGCAAGTTATTCCTGACAGGTTGGTCTCCACCAGAGCCTGTTTCCGCTTTACCTGCCTTTAATAAAGGTACGAGTTTTTCCGATTGTAAATCCAGCATTTTTTCATCAGCCAAATGTTTGCTGTCGAGCAAAGTTTGCATCGGAGTTTTTCCAAAACAATGTTTTCCGGAGTGGGTTCTTTCATTGTTATAGTAGTTTAACCAATCATCCAGATCAGCTTGTATCTCCTCTATGGAGGTGTAAATCTTTTTCCTGAAGGCAATGGCGTAAAACTCATCCTGAATTGTCCTGTGGAAGCGTTCACAGATTCCGTTGGTTTGCGGGCTCTTAGCCTTGGTCTTTGTATGATCTATATCCTCGATAGCCAGGTAAAGTTGATATTCGTGGTGCTCTCTATGGCCACAGAATTCTGTGCCTCTATCGCTTAATATTCTTAAAAGTCGCAGGTCTTGCTCTTCGTAGAAGGGTAACACCCGATCATTTAGCATATCAGCAGCTACAAGAGCATTTTTACGATCATAAAGTTTAGCATGGGCTACTTTGCAATACGTGTCAATGAATGTTTGCTGATAGATTCTTCCAACTCCTTTGATGGTTCCTACATAATAGGTATCCTGAGCTCCAAGATAGCCGGGGTGGTGGGTTTCTATTTCTCCATGGGCTTTCTTTTCTTCTTTCGCTTTCTCCAAGGCATTTAGTTGAGCATCAGTCAACACCAGTCCATCCTGGGCCATTTTGGCTTCTAAGTACTTCAGCCTTTTTTTAAAAGTCTCCAGATCATTGCGTAACCATACACATCGAACACCTGCTGGTGAGATAAAAACTCCTTTCTTTTTGAGTTCATTGGAAGCGCGAAGTTGTCCAAAAGCAGGATAATCAAAAGCAATCTGGATTGCTGCTTTTTCTGTTTCTTCTTCAATCCTATTCTTAAGATTTGGCCTTCTTCTATTGAGCTCTCGTAGTGCTAACTCACCTCCCTGGTCATAAAGTTCTTTAAAGCGGTAAAAACTATCCCTGCTATAACCAAAAAGTTTACAAGCCTGGGACACGTTTCCTAATTGTTCTGCTAACTGTAATAAACCTACTTTAGATTTAATTACCTTTGCTTCTGTATTCATTCTGACAGTTTTAAGGGTTAATGTTTTTTGTTTCAACTCTTTAAATATAATCCTTAACTGTCAGATTTTATCGTGTCTATTTCAAATGAACCTTTTGCTAAAGCTCTCCTCCTACCTTTTTCATCCACTTTGGATGCCTTTTGCAGGCAGTTTACTCTATTTTCTAACAACACCTCGTTTCTTTCCTGAACCTGTCATAAAAGCTAAATTAATGGCTATTGCCATCATGACGCTGTTCATCCCATTGGTTTTTCATTTTCTCCTGAAAACCCTTGGAATGGTTTCCTCCCCTTTTCTCAAAGACGTCAATGAGCGCAAATGGCCACTACTTTTCTATATGGCTATTATTTTGGTGACGCTCCGCTTTGTACTGGATACATTTGATTACCCTGAGATTTATTATTATTTCCTGGGGATTTTATTTTCAACCTTGACCGCTCTTCTCCTTGTATGGGCGCAATTAAAGATAAGCCTCCACATGATGGGACTTGCGGGAATAAGTATGTTCGTGATCGCACTTAGTGCAAATTACCATCTTGATCTAATTTACACCATTAGTTTCCTTTTAGCCGTCACTGGCCTCACCGCAACTTCAAGACTGCATTTTAAGGCTCACAATGAACTTGAAATGACATTAGGATACTTCATTGGTCTCATTCCACAAATCATTATGCTCAGGTTCTGGCTATAAAATATAGAACATTAGCCCCACCTGAAATGTTCTGAGATCAAATACTTCTCCATCTATTTGTGCAGCATCGTTGAAGAAAGAGTTTAGGCTGTAATAAAAATGGAAATTAAAGGTATTATATCCAAAAGTAAAGGTGGCCCCCAACCGCAACCGTTCCAGTTCCGGAACATCTACCTGGCTTACTGAATTTCCGGTTTGCTCAAAAGAAGAATGAAAATAATATATATAACCCAGGCGCAGACCGGTATAGACCCTCCAGAATTTATGACCTATCGGATTGGAGGTCCTCCACCTGAATTGTATTGGCATTTCTACAGATTGCGTAGTAAACCGGTTTTTATCATAGTCAACATCATCTTCATCAATTACCTCAAAAACCGTCTCATCAGAATTGGAACCTTCCCCAATGAATAAGTTCTGACCATAGGTGTCCAGCGCCCAGCCTATTCCGGTTCCTATTGCTATGTTGCGTCTCTCATTCAGCGGCCAGTCCCTTATGAAACCAACTTTAAAACCTCCCGAAAAACCGGACTGTGAAATGTCATTTTCAGATCCTGTGAGAATATTATAGGTAAACCCCAGATAGAATTGATCTTCCCTGTACAGGCTATCTACTTCAGGCTCAACTTGAAAATCGGCTTGTTGCGCCTTTGCTCCGTAAAGGCAGAAGAAAAGCAGTGTAAGGCAGTAAAAAGTCCTGGTCATCTGGTGAATTTATACAAATATATGATATTCAGCAGTCAAAAAAGGGAATAAAAAAATCCCCTTTTGAAGTATCAAAAGGGGATGAAATACATTTAAAGAGATATCTACTGCAGGTTCTGGGAAGCTTCTCCAGTTCTTGTTGTGTAGTTGATCTTTAAAGCTTCAGCTTTTCTAAGTTCCTGCTTAATATCAGAAACCAATCCCATATTGGTTTCCTCATCCACTTTCAAGGCAGTTGTCAAATAAGGAATCAATTCTTCCCTTTTTGACTCCCTTTCCGCAAAAATGAAAGGCTGTATATCACTTATACTTGCAAAGTTGTCATTTAATTGAATTCGTGCTTCGGTACCAGCGCTACCCTGGTAACGGGCACTAGGTTTTCCC
>JACLAD010006636.1_pt1 | contig 39345 bp, 39 predicted proteins | sample 8027901 | NCBI WGS metagenome assembly JACLAD01 (sample SAMN15725071, study PRJNA655200) | protist metagenome | isolation source: fluorescence activated cell sorting (FACS) single amplified genomes of... | place: Spain: Blaines Bay Microbial Observatory, Mediterranean Sea | collected 2016-07-05 | reverse complement strand
ATTAAGCAGCCTTTTTCATGTCTATCCAAAAATGACATTTTATGCCACTCTTGTAATTTTTGCCCCCAGTGCTTTTAACCTTCCGTCAATGTTTTCATACCCACGGTCAATTTGCTCGATGTTATGAATTATTGAAGTTCCTTTTGCTGAAAGCGCAGCGATCAACAATGAAATTCCGGCCCTAATATCGGGTGAAGTCATTGTGGTCGCCCTTAGATTCGATTTGAAGTCATGTCCTATTACAGTTGCACGGTGAGGATCGCAAAGAATGATCTTAGCGCCCATGTCTATTAACTTATCCACAAAGAAAAGCCGACTTTCAAACATTTTTTGGTGGATGAGAACACTTCCACGCGCCTGTGTGGCTACTACCAGGATGATACTCAACAAATCTGGTGTGAAGCCCGGCCATGGTGCATCGCTGATGTTCATGATAGAGCCATCAATAAAGTTATGCACTTCATAACCATCTTTATGCGCCGGTATGTAGATATCATCCCCCTTTCTTTCAATGGTGATTCCCAGTTTCCTGAAGGTTGCAGGAATAAGACCTAAATGGTTCCAGGATACATTTTTAATAGTGATCTCACTTTTAGTCATAGCCGCAAGGCCAATCCAGGAGCCAATTTCTACCATATCTGGCAGGACACGGTGAGTACAACCACCAAGAGCATTCACTCCTTCTATTTGCAATAAGTTTGAACCAACTCCCTGTATAGATGCCCCCATGCTGTTTAGCATCGTACACAGCTGCTGTAAATAAGGTTCACAGGCAGCATTATAAATGGTAGTCTTGCCCCTCGCGAGAACAGCTGCCATTACTATATTAGCGGTTCCGGTTACAGATGCGTTGCAAAAGAATGCCTGAAGGTATGCGGACTTACCTTTTTGTCAATTCCTGCTTTGGAAGCGAGGGTTTTAGTAATGGTAAAGATCATGGCGCGGGTGAGCTGCCGGCCACGCCTGTTAAGGAATAAAGTATCCTCAAAATCCTTTTTTACAGGGATTAGCGGGCGAATATGTATGGAATAAAGTTCAATATATTTTTGGGTAGCCGGTGCTATGGGTATAAACCTTTCTTTGTCGCCTTTACCGGTAACCTTTATAAATCCTTCCTGAAAAAAAAGATCGGATAAGCGAAGAGAGATAAGTTCAGAAACCCGTAAGCCGCAGCCGTAAAGAGTTTCCAGCATGGCACGGTTTCGTTCGCCTTCGGGTGTGGATAGATCAATTGCGGCAATAAGCCTGTCAATTTCTTCTGTCGAAAGAGTATCTGGTAGTTTTCGTCCAATTTTAGGAGACTCAACTAAATCGAGGGGATTGGTTTTTCGGTAATCCTCAAAAACGAGAAAATTAAAAAAACTTCGCAGACCCGAGATTAACCTGGACTGAGATCGTTCATTTACCGTTTTTGCGGTTTCATATATAAACTGCTGGATTTCCTCTTCGGAAATGCTAAGAGGGGAAGCATCTATTTTTTGTGATTCCAGGAATAGCATCAGCTTTTTCACATCCATGCTGTAGCTCGAGATGGAGTTTTCTGAAAGTCCGCGTTCCAGCCTCAAAAAATGACCATAATCCTTAAGCGCATTCTGCCAGTTCATATGGTAAAGATAGAATTTATCAGAGATTACATTAGTAATACTTTAGTACGAACTTAGTTTTTCTTAACAATTCGACCTCTACATTTGTACCTGAACTTTAAAACATAGAATGATGAAAAAATCAATTTTATTTTTAGCAATGATTGTTTTTAGTACGAGCATTGTATCTGCACAGGAGTTTGTACGATTTGGAGCAAAAGGTGGAGTTAATTTCACCAATATGACTTCTGATGGATTTGATGACAATAACAGCCGTACAGGTTTTCACCTGGGTTTACTGGCTGAGATTCCTTTAGGAGAGCGTTTCGCCATTCAGCCGGAGGTTTTATATTCCACACAGGGTACGGAAGCTGAAACCGATTTTATGGACGACACTTACACAGGAGAGTACAACCTGGATTACATACAGGTACCGGTATTGGCAAAATTATACGTGTTTGAAGGATTATCAATTGAAGCTGGACCTTCTTTCAACTTTTTGGTAAATGAGGAAGTCTCCGTTGATTCTGATTTAGGAGAAAGTTCTACCGACACAGATTTTGGTAGCTCTTTTGAATTTGGTGGAGCTGTAGGTGTGTCTTTTAATTTTACAGATCAGTTCTTTGCCAGTGCTAGATATACAAGAGGATTTACAGATGCCTTTGACAGTGATAACTGGGACGAGGACGCTGTGAACAACAACGGATTTCAACTAGGAGTAGGATTTATGTTCTAACACAAATAGTTTTTTAAAAATAAAAGGGGTGAAAATTATTTCATCCCTTTTTTATTTCTACCTGTGTAAGATGTAAAATACATTATATCAAATATTTATGTATCTTTAAGACTATTAACCAATCAAAATTGTATAACATGAAAAAGTCATTTCTTATTTTTACGCTCGCTTTTCTTGGATTCGGTTCAACTTTTGCGCAGGGGGATTTAAAATTAGGTTTTAATGCCGGTTTGCCTACAGGAGATATAGGTGATTATTCCAACCTGCAGGTAGGTGTGGATGCAGCCTATCTTTTTAGTCTCGTGGGAATTGTTGAAGTAGGACCTATGGTTGGGTATTCTCATTTCTTTGGGGAAGACGATCTTGACGATGTTCAATTCATTCCCATTGCGGCCTCAGGAAGAGTTGATTTATTGATGCTGGTTGCAGGTTTGGACCTGGGTTATGGCTTAGCGTTGGAGGACGGAATGGACGGCGGAATTTACTATCGTCCAAAAGTAGGATTTGGCTTCGGACTTTTAGATCTCTTTGTATCCTATTCCGGGGTTAGTTCTGATGGGGCAAATGTGTCTTCATTAAACCTGGGTGTAGAGCTGAGTCTTTAGTACGTGGTAGTGAGTATTTCAGATATAACATAAGCGGGGCCTTTATTTGAGGTCCCTTTTTGTTGTCTTTATTTTTTACCTTTACTTTATGAAATTGATTATTATAAACGGTCCCAACTTAAACCTTCTTGGGAGCAGAGAACCAGATATTTACGGCAAAGGTAGTTTTCAAACATTTCTTGAACAGCTTAAAACAAAATATCAGGAGATAGAACTTTCCTATTTCCAGTCCAACATCGAGGGTGAAATTATAGATAAGTTGCAGGAATCTGCTGGTAAAGTGGAAGGAATTATTTTAAATGCTGCGGCATACACGCACACTTCTGTAGGAATAGGGGATGCGGTAAAAGCTATTGAAACACCGGTGGTGGAGGTGCATATTTCCAATATCTATGCCCGCGAAGATTTTCGTCATAAATCATTTATTGCACCAAATGCCAAAGGAGTTATTGTAGGTTTTGGTCTTCAGGGATATTCCCTGGCAATACAAAGCTTCCTGAAATGACGAAATCTTTCCTGAATTGGAGTAGTGGAAAGGATGCTGCTTTTGCCCTCTTTAAAGTTCAGCAGAAAAGGAAACTTTCTGTAGAAAAGCTCGTGACAACTGTTAATATAGACCTTCAAAGAATTTCAATGCACGGGCTTCGGAAGGAATTGCTTCATCAACAGGCAGAAAGTCTTGGAATTCCACTTCATATCATACCACTTGTGGGGAACGTTTCCATGAGCACTTATAATGCAGTAATGAAAAGAGAAACTGAAAAACTCGTACAGGAGGGATTCAAAAATAGCATTTTTGGAGACATTTTTCTGGAAGACCTTCGGGAGTACCGGGAAAACCAGTTAAAGGGAACGGGACTCGCCGCGGTTTTTCCGCTTTGGAAGAAAAATACCCGAAAACTAATGCAGGATTTCCTAGAAGCGGGCTTTAAAGCAATAACCGTATGCGTTAATGCCACAGTCCTTGATGATTCTTTCTGCGGAAGGATTATCGATGATGCTTTTATAAATGATTTACCTCAGGGCGTGGATCCTTGTGGTGAAAACGGGGAGTTTCATACATTCGTGTTCGACGGTCCCATTTTTAAAGAGCCTGTAAAGTTCCAAAAAGGGGATTTGGTGGCAAGATCTTACCAGCCTGCTCCCAACGACACAGATAATTGTTTTACAGATGAAAAGGAGAGTTGGGATACGAGTTTCTGGTATTGTGACCTTCTTTCTCTTTCTGATTAAGGAAAATATCTTTAAATAAAGTTGATAAAAGGGCATTTTAGAGTGGAAATCTTTTTCCTTTATTTTCTGAAGCATAAAAAAATCCCGGCAACGAGCGTTACCGGGATTTTTTTATGTTAACCATTATCAGCTAAGCATCAGCTTTTACAGGTGAATTACTTCCCCGTAAGCTTCAGCAACTGCTTCCATTACAGCTTCACTCATCGTTGGGTGCGGGTGAACCGCCTTTAGCACTTCGTGTCCCGTAGTTTCTAGCTTTCTTCCAAGAACGGCTTCGGCGATCATATCTGTCACTCCCGCGCCAATCATGTGGCATCCCAGCCATTCGCCATATTTTGCATCAAAAATGACTTTTACGAAACCTTCAGGCGTACCTGCGGCTTTAGCTTTTCCGGATGCTGAAAAAGGAAATTTACCAACTTTTAATTCATATCCTGCTTCTTTTGCCTGCTTTTCGGTCATTCCTACAGATGCAATTTCAGGGGTTGCATAAGTACAACCCGGGATATTTCCGTAGTCAATAGGCTCCACGTTCATACCTGCAATTTTCTCTACACACGTAATTCCTTCCGCAGAAGCAACGTGCGCTAAAGCTGGTCCCGGTACAACGTCTCCAATAGCATAAATCCCCTGTACATTGGTTTGGTAATAATCGTTTACGATAATCTTATCACGGTCTGTTTTGATGCCCAGCTCTTCAAGACCAATATTTTCAAGATTCGATTTAATTCCAACTGCAGAAAGAACGACATCTGCTTCCAGAGTCTCTTCACCTTTCTTGGTTTTCACCTTGGCTTTTACTGTTTTTCCTGAAGTATCAACGCTCTCCACAGAAGAATCTGTCATTACTTTAATACCGGCTTTTTTGAAGCTGCGCTCAAATTGCTTTGATACATCTTCATCTTCCAGCGGCACAAGGTTTGGTAAAAATTCAACAATGGTAACCTCGGTTCCCATTGCATTGTAGAAGTGTGCGAATTCAACTCCAATCGCTCCAGAACCAACTACGATCATCTTTTTAGGCTGCTCTTTAAGGCTCATGGCCTCGCGGTAACCTATTACTTTTTTACCGTCCTGCGGAAGATTTGCCAGTTCTCTGGAACGAGCTCCTGTGGCAATGATAATATGGTCTGCCTGATACTCGGTGGTTTTATCGTTCTTATCTTTTACTTCGATCTTTTTTCCGGATTTTAGTTTTCCGAAACCTTCAATAACGTCGATCTTGTTCTTTTTCATAAGGAATTGCACTCCTTTGCTCATCCCGTCTGCCACTCCGCGGCTACGTTTAATTACCGCGCCAAAATCCTTATCTGCATTTTCCAGTTTCAGGCCATAATCTTCAGCATGATTAAGATAATCGAAAACCTGTGCGCTTTTTAGAAGTGCTTTTGTAGGAATACAACCCCAGTTAAGGCATACTCCGCCAAGATTTTCTTTTTCTATTACTGCGGTTTTGAAACCCAGTTGTGAAGCTCTTATGGCTGTCACGTAGCCTCCCGGGCCACTTCCTAAAACAATGATATCGTATTTACTCATAGTTGAATTTTTGTAACTGAATTGAACAGCGAATTTAAGGAATTAAACCATAAACAGAAAGCCGAGAAGCAGCTTAGAATTTTACTTTAAAAAGAAAAGGGAAAATCATGTGACTTTCCCTTTCAAAAATGGCAATTTTAAACCGGATTCTACCGGAATAATTTTCTATTTATTCCACTGCCGGAATATTCATTTCATTTACTTTCATGGCAGACATTACTTCTTCATAGCTCGAGATATTTACACTTGAATCATTGAGAAGGGCAGCCGGTAAAATCGCAACACGGAATTCCTGATCATCTGTATATGTTTCGTCCAAAGTAGAAAGATCTACGTCGGCATCCAGGAAAATATAAGCACTAAGGAAGGTATAATCGTAGTTGTACTGCATGCTTCCGCCGCCATCTACATAGTAAATTTGCGGTAAAAGGCTCCACACATTAGCCGGTGGATCTACAGTATCGTCTTCTCCGGTTTTCATATAAACAAGTACAACATCAGATTCAAAGACCTCTTCAGAAGTATAGTCGGAATATTCCACTTCAAAGGCATAATTGTTTTCTTCAGTAAAATCATCTGCAGCCACGTCAAAGACTATTCCAATGAGCCCGTCGTCACCCGGAGGTCCAGGAGGTCCCTGTGGGCCCGGTTCATCACTGGAGCAGGAGGTAAGACTAAAGGCTATAAAGGCGAATAATAGAGAAATTTTTTTCATTATTTATGGTTTTTAGGTTCAAAATCTATACTGGCCGAGTTAACGCAATACCGCTGCCCGGTTTCTGTTGGGCCGTCATCAAAAACATGGCCCAAATGGCTACCGCAGTTGGCGCACAGGATCTCGGTACGAATCATCCCGAAGCTTTTGTCCTGAACGTATTCAATACTTCCTTCTATTGCCTCATCAAAGCTTGGCCAGCCGCAATTGCTTTCAAATTTTTGATCGTCTTCAAATAATTTGTTGCCACAGGCGGCGCACTTATATTCGCCGTTTTCGAAGTGTAAATTATATTTGCCGGTGTGCGGTGCTTCGGTTCCTTTTTCACGCAGGATCCTGTACTGGTCATCACTTAATTTCTCCCGCCACTGGGCTTCGGAATATTCAATGGGATATTTTTTTTGCATAGGTAATTTTTGTTTTTAAAGTAGCAAATTGGCTACAGATTTTCTCTTAAACAATTTGTAAAATGGGAATTACTTCTTATTCTCAGCAACAAAATTCATCGCCACTCCATTAATACAATGTCTTTTACCTGTGGTTTCACGTGGTCCATCGTTAAAAACGTGCCCCAGGTGTCCCCCGCATTCCGCACAGATAACCTCTGTTGCCGGAAAACCTCCGGTTCGATCGGGGCGGTAGGCTACGTTTTCTTCGGCTACAGGGCGGTCAAAACTAGGCCATCCCGTACCGCTGTCAAATTTATTCTTTGTTTTGTAAAGTTCGTTTCCGCAGGCTGCACAAACGAAAGTACCAGGTTCTTTTATGTAGTTAAGTTCACTCGAAAATGCCCTTTCAGTTCCTTTATTCCGAAGGACTTTAAACTCGGCACTGCTGAGTTCCTGTTTCCATTGTGCTTCAGATTTTTGTACGGGAAATTTCTCTACCTCCTTTTGCTGGGCATTTGTATTGCAGCTTAAGGTGATAGTTGCCAGTAATATTAAGGTAATCTTTTTCATCTTCAATTTTTCTATTGAAGTGCAAATATTATACCATAAGAAATTCAATGATCTTGTTAATAACTTTGGAATCTCCTAAAATTCGACGATGGCCAAGCTTTTCTGTAATGAAAAGTTCCCCTTTTTCCAGGTGTTCATTTATTTCGTAAGCACAATTTACTTTCACGTCCACATCATTTTTATCGTGCATAACAAGGGTGGGAATATGAACGCCTTTAGCAGATACGGCACCGGATAAGTTATCCATATCCTCTCCAAATCTTGTGTCGAAGTATTTTTTCATTTGGCGGGCGACTTGATCATTCAGCTTCATGTTATTGGCAAACTCATGCGTTATATGAGTGATGCTGTTTGCAGTACCAATGATCACCAGTTTATTAATACCAAGCCCATCTTTTACGGCTTTTAAAGAAGCCATACCGCCAAGAGAATGACCAATGGCAGCTTCAAATGGTCCAAATTTTCGCTCCAGGAAATGAATGGATTCAATGAAGAAAGGCATCATACTCATCTTACCCGAAGCTTTTCCATGTGCAGGAGCATCAAAACTTACAACGCTATAGCCATTTTTAAGCAATTCTTTAGCTATCATAGCCAATTGTGTGCCGCGGCCACTCCAGCCATGTACAAGTAAAACTTTTTTAGAAGAATTGCCATAATGATATAACACAATTTCCCGGTTGATAGAAGGAACAACAATTTTTTCCTGCCTGCTCTCTTGATCCATTTCCTTTTCGCGCTTGGGGAGTTTGTACCTAAAAGGAGTTAAAAACAGTTTGGCTGCAAAACGACTGGCTAAAAATGGGGAAATTGCTGTGAGAATTTTGCCAGTATACAAAATGTAGGAGGGGACAAGCAACCGTTGTACTGGTGTGTTGTCTTTCTTTTCTTTGGTCATGAAAAATAATAATGGAAATAAAAAAGCAAGATAAGTAAATACTTGCTGTTAATGAAGATATGTAAAGGGCTTTTAACAATTCTGGCCGCATTTTTGTTAAAGCTACTTTAAACCTCCTTTGGGAGCAAAGACTAATTAGTAACTTTAACAAAAAACTATCACGATATGAAACTTAAACGAGTATCATTTATACTGAGTTTTCTTGTGCTGGTAATGGCTTGTAAAACCAATCCGTTTACTGGTGAGAAGAACCTTAACTTTGTTTCCAATTCTCAAATCTTCCCGGCATCCTTCCAACAGTATGAAGAAGTACTGGCACAAAACCAGGTAGTCACAAATACGCCTGAAGCACGTATGATTGACCGCGTAGGGCAGAAAATTGCCACAGCTGCCGAGCGTTATCTTAACGCGAATGGTTACCAGGGATATCTTAATGATTACGAGTGGGAATTTTCTTTAATAAAAGACGATGACCAGGTCAATGCCTGGGCAATGCCTGGAGGAAAAATAGCATTTTATACAGGAATTATGCCTATTGCTCAAACCGAAACCGGTGTAGCTGCGATTATGGCTCACGAGGTGGCGCATGCCCTTGCAGATCATGGTGCTCAACGTATGAGTGCTGCACAATTGCAGCAGGTAGGTGGTGCAGTTCTTGGTGCAGCAGTTGGTGGCCGAAGTGAAAGTACGCAACAAATTATTGGGCAGGCGTACGGTTTGGGTAGTCAATATGGAGTGATGCTTCCATTTAGCCGAAGTCACGAATCTGAAGCAGATCGCATTGGTCTCACGCTTATGGCAATGGCCGGTTATGAACCGGAAGAAGCGGCTAACCTTTGGAGAAGGATGCAACAGGAAACCGGAGGACAGGCTCCGCCGGAGTTTTTAAGCACTCACCCTAATCCTCAAACAAGAATAGATAATATTGAAGAATGGGCGCCGCAGGCAAGAGCCGAAGCTCAAAAATTTGGAGTGACCTCATTTAGGAGAGATTAGTGTAACTTATAGTTAACCGAAAAAGTATATTTTAGAGCTGTCCAAAAGGGCAGCTTTTTTAATTTCAAAATATGAAACAACTCCCAAAAGGAAGTAAAAAATTACTGAATGCCTGGGCCTTTTATGATTGGGCAAATTCGGTTTACAGCCTTGTGATCGCTTCAGCCGTATTTCCCATTTTCTACGGCGCCCTCACGATCGTAAAAGATGAATCAGGCAACGCAATTGATGACACCGTGCGGTTCCTTGGCTTTGATTTTAATAACGATTCTCTCATAAGTTTCGTGACTGCCAGTGCTTTCTTAGTGGTTTCTATTGTTTCTCCCTTTCTCTCCGGAATAGCAGATTATGTAGGAAATAAAAAGAATTTCCTGAAGTTTTTCTGTTATCTAGGGGCTGTCTCGTGCATTGGGTTGTACTGGTTCAACCTTGAAAATCTTTGGTTCGGGCTGCTTTGCTATTTCATGGCGCTCATAGGTTTTTGGGCGAGTCTGGTATTCTATAATTCATATCTTCCGGATATCGCTTTTCCGGAGCAACAGGATAAAGCCAGTGCGAAAGGTTTTTCTCTTGGATATATAGGAAGCGTGATCCTGCTGCTCATTTGTTTGATAATGATCATAAAATACGAATGGTTTGGCTTTGAAAATGCCGATTTCCCCACTCGTTTTTCTTTTGTGCTCACCGGTTTATGGTGGATAGGCTTCAGCCAGATTACTTACCATTATCTTCCGAAGGGGAACAAGAAGCAACGCTTAACAAATGATGTTCTTTTTAACGGCTTCAGGGAACTTAAGAAAATATGGATTTCGCTAAAGCACAATTTGCAGTTAAAAAGATATTTGGGCGCCTTTTTCGTATACAGTATGGCTGTGCAGACGGTAATGCTGATCGCAACCTACTTCGGAATTGAAGAAATTGACTGGAGCGGGCAAGATGCGACCATGGGACTTATTATAAGCATTCTTCTCATTCAGCTCGTAGCGGTTGCGGGGGCAATTTTAACTTCCCGCATTTCAGCTAAATTGGGAAACATTAATACGCTGGTGCTCATAAATGCCATCTGGATCGCTATTTGTATTTTCGCTTATTTTGTGACCACGCCTGTTCAGTTTTATATAACCGCAGGTTTTGTGGGGCTGGTTATGGGAGGCATACAGGCGCTGTCAAGATCTACTTACTCTAAAATGTTGCCTGAAAATGCCCTTGATACCGCCAGTTATTTTAGCTTTTATGACGTTGCAGAGAAAATAGGAATTGTAATTGGCATGTCTTTGTATGCGTCGATTGGGCAGGCAACCGGTAGTGTGAGGTATTCGATCATGTTCCTGGGCTTGTTTTTCTTAATTGGTTTAATTCTTTTATTGCGGGTGCCCTACAGAAATACAAAACCAAAAAACCTCTGACGGAGAGCCGCAGAGGTCTTAGAAAAGGCTTTTAAAATCACCTTTTTGACACTGAACCGGAGCCGGAAGTTTTGAAATCCTGATTTTTGGGATCGCCATTGTAAGTTATGTCTCCAGAGCCGGTTACTCTAGCCTTCAACTCATTGGAAGCACTAAGTTCTATATCACCGGAACCCGAAACCTGGGCCCGCACGTTTTCTGCCTTTAGTCCATAAGCCATAAAGTCTCCGGAACCGGTAACGGAACACTTAAAATTAGTCGTTTTTCCTTTTAAAGTTATGTCTCCAGAGCCTGTAATTCCTCCTTCAACAGTTTCAGAAAAAAGGTCGAGGCTTATATCACCACTTCCTGTCACACGAACATCAAAGTTGCGGGATTTTATCCTGTCGATGCCTTGAATGTCGCCAGAGCCTGTAAGTGAAACTTTGCTAAGCGTTTCAAAAGGAACGGTGATAATAATATCGTGGTTCCTGGAAGGGCTAAGATTAATCCCTTCTTCAACTGAAATTTTTAGACGGTCTCCTGTAACTTCTGTGACGATGTGCTCGAGTAAATTACTTTCAGCTTCTACTGTAATTTCACCTTCTCTCCCTGCTACCAGTTGTACGTCCATTGAGCCTTGCAAGGCTACTTCGTCATAATTTGACACATTTCGATTTTGGGTGGTCATTTTCCCGTTTCCTTCCACTTTTTTATTGTTTCTCCACCACTGCGCGTTGGCAGCCTGAAATGATAACATGAGGATGGCTAGTGTAAAGATTAATTTTTTCATTGTTTACGTTTTTTAATTGATGATTATCTTAATTGGTGAAAGTTACACTTCCGTAGCTGGCGTTGACGTTGACATGGCCTCCTGAAGTGCCTGATAAATGATAGCCTTCATAAAAATTATCAGATCCGGATTGCCTTCTTTTATTTACCTGGAAATTACTGTTTCCGTCAATTCCTTTTACTCCACCATACGAGGTATTGATCTGGAAATTAAAAGCGGTGTTTCTGTCATATCCAATTTTTACTGAAGTATAATCTGTCTCTATGTCTATTTTTTGAATGCCATTCATAAGCTGTTCGATAGTGAGCGATCCATAATCCATTTCAAGGTTGAGCGTGTTATAAACAGATCCTATTTTTATTCCTACGTAATCTCCCTGGCCTTTTAAATTACGCAGTTTTTCGATATACACGCCGCCATAGTCACAATTAAACAGAATGTGCTCTACTTTTCCTATGCGGCTATCGGTGTAATCTGCACTAATCTCCAGAGTTCCTGCCTCGTCAATGGTGTATTCAGAATAATCTGCATTGATTTTTCCGCGTTTCATGTAATTTATTGTGCTGTTCCTGGTGTAATCAAAGTTGAGGGAGTTGTTTTCTCCCATGAGATCGCCAATAATGATCCTTCCGTAGTCACAGTTAATGCTTGCATTGCCTTCCAGCCTGTCCAGCCGAATATTTCCGTAGTCATTAGAGAGATCTACACTGTTTTTAACAGGAGCTTTTATTGTGTAATTGATTTCCATACTTACATTGCTGCTGCTTCCAAAAATTTCACTCCACCAGGATCTGTCCTGTCTTTCAACATGAGTTTTTGCGCTTACCAGGGAAGAGGAACTGTTAAATTCTACATCAATTTCCCGTAGCTTCTCAATTACTTTTTCCTCGTCGTTCCCGTTGGTTTTAATAATTACTTCAATTTCAATACGGTTTTGATTCCAGGTGGTTACATCTACGTTTCCATAGCTGTTGCTTACCCGTAAAAGTGCATTGGGTGAAACATTGTACTGTTTCGTGATTTTCTTTTCCTTAGTGTACCTTCCATTAAATTCGTTTCCTGCAAAACCCATGATAGGCACAAGAAATAAGATGAAAAGCATTTTAGAGTATATTGTTCTCATGGTGTGTATTTTTAAATTCGTTAATGGTATTTACTTTTTCTAAAACGGTATTTAACAAGTCAATCCTTTTTTGAAAATTGGCGATCATAGCAGAAATAACCCTTTTGTCCTGACCACTGTTTGAAAGATCAAATTTTAGTTTTTCATAATCTTTTTCAAGTATTTGTATCTGTTTTAGAGCATCTTCTATGACTGCCGCAGTCTCGGGCGTTTTCTCCTGCTGCAGGTTGTACAATTCTTTAGAGATTACAGAGGAGTAAAAATCCTGAGTTGTCTTCATTTCAGTTGAAACACTTGCAAGGCCGTCTTCACGATTCAGCTGATTGCTGTAGATTCCCTGGAATAGCAGGAATGCTACTAAAAAACTGGCTGCAATTGAAAGTGCCGGTCCCCATAAAGAAATTACTCCTGAAGTTCTAATCTTCTTCTTAGAACGCTGCTGTAGTTTTTCTTTAAACCTTTTCTCATGTCCTTGAGCAGGCTCAGCAACATCGAAGTCCAGTGAACTAAAAAGTTCTTCTATATTGTCATTTTTCATAGCTCAGTAATTTTTTTCGAAGGGATTCTTTAGCCCTTGAAATGGTTGTTCTGCAATTCGCATTAGTAAGACCCATAATTTCACATATTTCTTCATAATCATATCCTTCTACTAAATGAAGAGTAAGTATGAGCCTGTAATTTTCTTTTAAAGAATCCAGGGCCTTTAATATTTGCTGCACTTTTGGATTTGATTCTTCCTCCCTGGAGGAAATACCGGCGCATTCATCGGCAGTGTTGTTCAATTGGTCGTTGTAAGAAACCTCTTGATGTCTGGTTTTTTTATTGAAGGCATTAATGCTTCGGTTTACCACTATTTTTTTTAGCCATGCGCCAAAAGTGGAGGTACCTTTGAAGGAATCCAGCTTTGAAAAAGCTTTTAAAAAAGATTCCTGCATAATGTCTTCTGCTTCCGCCGAATGCTTTACTATTCGAAAAGCCGTATTGTACATGGCTTTATAGTACTTGTTATACACTCTCATTTGCGCCCTTTGGTCTCCCAAACGGCACTGTTCCAAAAGCTCGTCGATATTTGTGGTGGTTAGTGTCAATTTATCTGTGCTTTACTATAAAGATAGCCGAGAATTCAAATTGTTACAGTTTTAGTAAAATTTCTTTTTCTTTTCTTAGTTTGTGTTGGCACAACAATTGAATAAATGCTGTGAACCTCTTCTGTAATCATGCATTTCAAGAGAGATTTGATGATTTAGAGGTCGAGAGAAAACGATTTACAATTAACTGCAGTGACAGTTTGACTTAAATAAAGATATGGCTAACACAAAATTCACAAACTTTGACAGTATGTCATTACAGGGAATAGATGAAGATGCGGAATTGATTCCTTTAATGACTCCTGAAGATGAAGAAGAAATAAATAAAGAAAACCTACCGGATGTCTTACCAATACTTCCATTGCGAAACACCGTGTTGTTTCCCGGAGTGGTAATACCTATTACTGCCGGGAGAGATGCTTCTATCAAGCTCATCAATGAGGCGAACAACGACAGTAAAGTAATTGGAGTGGTTTCCCAGAAGGATGAAAAGGTAGAAAATCCAGGAGTAAAAGATATCAACAAAACCGGAGTAGTCGCGAGAATACTGCGCGTCCTTAAAATGCCCGATGGTAATACGACTGTTATTATTCAGGGGAAGAAAAGATTTAAGGTGGCCGAGGTGCTTTCTGAAAAGCCTTATTTAAAAGCCAGTATTCAGGAAGTGCCCGAAGCGCGTCCTGCAAAGGATAACGAAGAATTTGCCGCTATTATAGAATCGATCAAGGATCTTTCGCTTGATATTATCAAGAATAGTCCCAACATACCTTCAGAAGCTTCTTTTGCTATTCAGAATATTGAAAGTCCGTCGTTTCTTATCAACTTCGTTTCCTCTAATATGAATCTTTCTGTTGAAGATAAACAGAAACTTCTTGAGACCAACGATCTTAAAGAACGGGCACTTGCTACCTTGAAATTCATGAACATGGAATTTCATAAACTGGAACTTAAGAACGATATCCAGTCTAAGGTGCAGAGTGATATGAGCCAGCAGCAACGGGAGTATTACCTTCACCAGCAAATGAAGACCATCCAGGAGGAGCTTGGTGGAGTTTCGCATGAAGGGGAAGTCGAAGAAATGAAGGTTCGTGCGAGAAAGAAAAAATGGGATGAGGATACAAAAAAGCATTTTGACAAAGAACTTTCGAAGTTGCAGCGAATGAATCCGCAGGTTTCTGAATATTCTATTCAGAGAAACTATCTGGATCTTTTTCTTGATCTTCCCTGGAATGAATTCAGTAAAGATAAATTTGACCTGAAAAGGGCACAACGAATCCTGGATCGTGATCACTATGGATTGGAAGATGTGAAACAACGCATCATCGAATATCTCGCAGTGCTAAAAATAAGGAATGATATGAAGTCGCCTATTCTTTGCCTATATGGACCTCCGGGAGTGGGTAAAACCAGTTTAGGTAAATCTGTGGCCGAAGCTTTGGGGCGTGAATATGTGCGTATCTCCCTTGGAGGGTTAAGAGATGAAGCGGAAATTAGAGGGCACAGGAAAACCTATATTGGAGCCATGCCGGGAAGAATTATTCAGAGTCTTAAAAAAGCCGGTACAAGCAATCCCGTATTTGTTCTTGATGAGATCGATAAGCTAAGCACGGGTCACAGCGGTGATCCTTCTTCGGCACTTCTTGAAGTGCTCGACCCCGAGCAAAACAGTGAATTTCACGACAACTTCCTGGAAATGGGCTTTGACCTGTCAAAGGTAATGTTTATCGCGACAGCAAATAACTTGTCGACCATCCAGGCACCGTTAAGAGATCGTATGGAAATGATCAACGTTACCGGTTATACGATCGAGGAGAAGGTACAAATTGCGAAGCAACATTTGCTTCCGAAGCAGTTAAAAGAGCACGGACTTACCAAAGAAAACCTGAAAATTGGCAAGAAGCAGCTTGAGAAGATTGTGGAAGGTTATACGAGGGAATCTGGAGTGAGAAGCCTGGAAAAACAGCTGGCGAAAATGGTGAGGTATGCCGCCAAGAATATTGCGATGGAAAAAGAGTATAATATAAAGATCAAAGATGAAGATATTCTTGAAGTTTTGGGAAGCCCAAAACTTCAGCGGGAAAAATATGAAGACAACGAAGTTGCCGGAGTAGTTACCGGCCTCGCCTGGACCCAGGTTGGTGGAGATATTCTTTTTATAGAATCTATTCTTTCAAAAGGAAAAGGAAATTTGAACATTACCGGAAACCTTGGAAAGGTAATGAAAGAATCGGGTACCATTGCCCTGGAATATATCAAGGGAAATGCAGAGAACCTTGGGATCGATCCCGATATGATCGAGAAATACAATGTGCACATTCACGTACCCGAAGGAGCAACCCCTAAAGATGGCCCAAGTGCCGGTATCACCATGCTAACTTCTCTCGTATCCCTCTACACTCAGAAAAAGGTAAAAGAAAGCATCGCCATGACGGGTGAGATTACCCTGCGCGGTAAAGTTTTACCGGTTGGCGGGATCAAAGAAAAGATACTGGCGGCAAAAAGGGCACATATTAAGGAAATTATTTTGTGTGAAGAGAACCGAAGGGATGTTAAGGAGATCAAAGATGAATATCTTGACGGGCTGACATTCCACTATGTCAAGGAAATGAGTGAAGTGATCAACATTGCCATTACAGACGAAAAGGTCAAGAACCCGAAATCCTTATAAAAAGTTTACGATTCTAAGCTCCGGAAGAAATTTCGGAGCTTTTTTTCTTAGAAATCCAGTTTCAGCCAAAAACGTACCAGGAGATAAAGACTTATAAAAGTTGTGAAATAAGCAAAAAAGCTGAACAGAAAACTTACAGGTAAACTCTTTTTGAAAACGCTGGAATAAAACCAGGTAAGGAAACCTATCCTTATAGTATAAGCAGATATTTCATAAAAAAATCCTGAAGCTAAATTGATATAACTCAGGAATTCTGTAAGGAACAGGAGGATTGTGCTAAGAATGATATTGACTCCAAAAGCATACAGGTTAATGACAATATTCTCAAGGTAGTTGTATTCCCTACCTAACATTTTTGTGAAAACTGAAATTAGGGGAATAAGAAAGAGCAGGTTCACCACAATCCAGGTTGGGCTGTTTATAAATTCTATTCGCGTATTGGAATCATTTTGAAAAACAGATTGGAAAAACACGTTTACGGCGAGGATGATTAGAAAAAACTTTACAGGATTTGAATAGCATTTTCTTTTTCCGCTGAGGTAATTCTGAATAATAACTTGTGGTTTAAGCAGAAGTTCAGGAAAGGTTTTGAAAAAGCCTTTTTCGAGGTTGAAGGAATCGGAAACTGAAGTAAATAGCTCCCGAAAACTCAATTTTCCGGTTATCTCCTTTTGACCGCAGGAAGTACAAAATTTTCCGCTGAACTCTGTAGAACAGTTTTTGCACAGCAGTTTGTTCTTTTCTGTTTGCAGCAGACTTTTTACCTGGCCTTTCATAAGATTGGGTTAATTCCCGCAGTTAGTAGCACCGTCCAAAATGGCATTCTTAGTTTATTTTTATCTTTGCCCAAATAACAGAAGATAATTCTGTAAAATTCTCATTTTCAATTTATAGGATTTTTAGTTATAATCCCAATTTTGAATAAATAAAGAACAGGTACTGTTTAATAGCTGCAAAAGCCTGTTTCTAAAGCAGCAGGTAAACTAAAAAACTTGAGTAAAAAGATCACCATAGCAATCGACGGATTTTCTTCTACAGGTAAAAGCACTGTAGCCAAACAACTAGCTAAAGAATTAGGTTATGTATACGTCGACACCGGGGCAATGTACCGTGCGGTAACCTTGTATGCATTGAGAAAGAAATATATTGGAGAAAATTTTTTTAGTAAAGATGCTTTAGTGAATGACCTTTCAAAGATAAAGCTAAGGTTTGTTTTTAGCAATGATGCCGGTTTTGCAGAAATGTATCTCAATGATGAGAATGTCGAAAGGGAAATTAGGCAGATGGAGGTTTCCCAGTTCGTGAGCCAGGTAGCAGCAGTACCTCAGGTAAGGGAAATGCTCGTGGCCCAACAACAGGAAATGGGAAAGGAAAAAGCTATTGTAATGGACGGCCGTGATATTGGCACGGTTGTTTTTCCTGATGCCGAATTGAAAATTTTCATGACTGCTTCTGCCAAAGAACGTGCTGAACGCAGATATAAAGAACTTAAAGAAAGGGGAGAAGAGGTCACCTTTAGCGAGGTACTGGAAAATGTGCAAAAAAGGGACCTTTTGGATACCACCCGCGAAGATTCTCCTTTAGTAAAGGCTTTAGACGCAAAAGAAATTGATAATTCCCATCTCACCCTGGAAGGCCAGTTTGAAAAGATCCTGAAGCTTTACAATGCTGCAATAAACAATTAGTAATAACCAAATTCCAAGCACCAAATTCCAATCTGTTAATTTGAGGATTTGAAGATATGCGTTTATCTGTGGAATCTGCGGGAAACATTTGAAGTTAGATTTACGAAGGTAGAAGAAAGAAGTGAAAAGGACACACGCGTGCAACCTGGAACTTCAACTCTTATCTTACATCTAAGATCTCACGTCTCATATCTACTATTTGATAATTGTTAATTGATTATTGCAAATTGTTACAAATAGTTGTATTTTTGCACTCCTTTTAGCAATAGTTGGAAGAGTAAAAGGGTTGAAAATCAACATTATAAACACTTCTGTGTTCTTTTATTGTACAATTTCTTCCGAAGAATACAGGATACAAATTAATTATCAGCAATGGCTGAAGAAAACAAAAACCAAGAAGTTCAGGAAGTAGCCGGAATGGATACTGCGTCTCAACCTGAGACAGTTGAACAACAGCAAAACCCTGAGCAATTCTTAAAAGAATTCAACTGGCACAATTACGAAGAAGGAATTGATCCTATCGACGATAATAAGCTGGAAGAATTTGAGAAGCTTGTAGCCGAAAATTTCGTTGACACTCTTGATGATGAAGTTACTACAGGTAAAGTAATCAACATTACCGATCGTGATGCGATCATCGACATCAATGCAAAAAGTGAAGGTGTAATTTCTCTTAACGAGTTCCGCTACAACCCAGATCTTAAAGTTGGAGATGAAGTAGAGGTATTGATTGATGTTCGTGAAGATGCTACAGGTCAATTAATCCTTTCTCACCGTAAGGCTCGTGTGATCATGGCCTGGGACCGCGTGAACAAAGCGCATGATGAAGGTCTTATCGTGAATGGATTCGTGAAATGTCGTACCAAAGGTGGTATGATCGTTGACGTTTTTGGAATTGAAGCTTTCCTTCCTGGTTCGCAAATTGATGTGAAACCAATTAGGGATTACGATGCATATGTAGGGAAAACAATGGAATTCAAAGTGGTGAAGATAAACCACGAATTCAAGAACGTTGTTGTATCTCATAAAGCGCTTATCGAAGCCGATATCGAAGAGCAGAAAAAAGAGATCATTGGTCAGCTTGAAAAAGGTCAGGTACTTGAAGGTACTGTTAAGAACATCACTTCTTACGGTGTATTCGTTGACCTTGGAGGTGTTGATGGGCTTGTTCACATTACTGATCTTAGCTGGTCACGTATCAACCATCCAAATGAGATTGTTGAACTTGATCAAAAACTGAACGTGGTTATCCTTGACTTCGATGAGGCTAAAACAAGAATCCAGTTAGGTCTTAAGCAACTTAGCAAGCACCCATGGGAAGCTCTTGACGAGAACCTAAAAGTTGGTGACAAAGTAAAAGGTAAAGTAGTTGTAATTGCAGATTACGGTGCATTTATCGAAGTTGCTGAAGGTGTTGAAGGTCTTATCCACGTTTCTGAAATGTCATGGAGTACTCACCTGCGCTCAGCTCAGGACTTCGTGAACGTTGGAGATGAGGTTGAAGCACAGATCCTTACTTTAGATCGTGAAGACCGTAAAATGTCTCTTGGTATCAAGCAATTGACTCCAGACCCATGGACTGATATCACTTCTAAATATCCTGTAGGTTCAAGACACACAGGTATCGTTCGTAACTTCACTAACTTTGGAGTGTTCGTAGAACTTGAAGAAGGAATCGACGGACTTATCTACATCTCTGACCTTTCATGGACTAAGAAAATCAAGCATCCAAGTGAATTTACTAACGTAGGTGACAAGCTTGACGTGGTAGTTCTTGAGCTTGATGTAGAAGGACGTAAATTAAGCCTTGGTCATAAGCAAACTGAGTCTAATCCCTGGGATAAATATGAAGCTGAATTTGCTGTAGGTACTACGCATACTGCTGAAATTTCTGAGATCGTAGACAAAGGAGCGACTATTGACTTTAACGAAGATATCACTGCTTTTGTTCCACAACGTCATCTTGAAAAAGAGGATGGAAACAAATTGAAGCAGGGAGAATCTGCAGAGTTCCAGATCATTGAATTTAACAAAGAATTCAAGCGTGTCGTAGCATCTCATACTGCTATCCACAGAGAAGAGGAGCAACAAATAGTAAAACAAGCTGCTAAAAAGGCTGCACAAAATGACAAAACCACTATTGGCGATGTGAATGCAGATCTTCAGGCACTTAAAGATAAAATGGAAGGAAAATAATTTCTGAAATTTCGCTTTAGCGAAAAGAACTTTATCTTTATAATAAAAACCTCTCCAGAGCAATTTGGAGAGGTTTTTTTTATGCTTTTCTGGCCAGATGTTTTGGCTAAGTTTTGACATTTTTGAACTTGTGCTATTTTCCTGAAAGCATTATCTTCAGAAAAACTTCTGAAAATGATAAAATCAATTCTTCTTGTAAACCGGCCCAAGGGAAAACCTTCTTTAGATGATTTTAGAATCATTGAAGAAGAGGATCCGCAGGTATCTGAAGGTGAAATTCTTTTAAAGACTCTCTATGTTTCTGTAGACCCGTACCTGCGCGGCAGGATGCGTGATGAGGAATCCTATATTGAACCTTTTAAGCTCAATGTACCTATGGAATCTATGATGATTGCAGAGGTGATGGAATCTATGAACGGAAATTTTAAAAGGGGAGAACTCTTAAGCGGAATGCTGAAATGGAAGGAGTATCAAACCAGCAAAGGAACCGGACTGAACAAAATAGATATTACCCGCCAGCCCACGGCGTACCTGGGAATTTTAGGATTGACCGGTTTAACTGCTTTTTTGGCACTTGAGAAAATTGGAAAGCTGCAAGAAGGGGAGACGCTGCTGGTTTCAGGGGCAGCAGGAGCCGTGGGCTCTGTAGTTGGACAAATAGGAAAGATAAAGGGCTGTAAAGTTATTGGCATCGCCGGGAGTGATGAAAAAATTGATCATATTCAGAATAAATTTAGATTTGACGGTGGCATAAACTACAAATCAACTGAGAATATGAAAAAGGCTATTTCTGAATCCTGTCCGGAAGGCGTAGATGTGTATTTTGACAATGTGGGAGGTGAAATCCTCGATGCCGCCCTTGCCAATATCAACAAAGGTGCACGCATTATTAATTGCGGTGCTATTTCCATTTATAATGAAACAGAAGTCCCAACGGGACCGAGATATGAAGGTACGCTTATTAGAAAAAGTGCTTTGATGCAGGGATTTTTAGTACGGGATCATGTAAAAGATTTTGGTCCTGCTGTAAAACAACTGGCGGCTTGGCTTGAAGAAGGGAAATTGAAGTACGACGAGACAATTCGGGAGGGATTTGAAAATATTCCGCAGGCATTTCTCGACCTTTTTGAAGGAAAAAATCATGGTAAAATGATTGTGAAGGTGTAAACTCTATTCTCAAATGTTCAGGCAGATCCCTTAGTCCGAAAAAAGGATTCTAAAATGTCATTTTTGACTATTCTTTTTCAGAAAAAACCTGCGAACGTATTCCCTGTGCCTGTGACTTTCTTTTTGCGTACACCTCATTGAGCTTCTTGATGTGACTGTCCATTTCTTCAGAAACTATTTTAAGCCGGGAAATATAAGCTTTCATTGAATCGGCATCAAGATCATACTCTTCGATAGCGGTAGTGAGCCCAAGCATGTTTGCTACCGGCTTTCTTATAACATGAGAAATGTCAAAAAGAATTTGCTCCAGGGTGTTGATATATTCTTTTCGTTCTGTAATGTCCTGAAAAGTACCATGCCACACCACAGCGCCATCTTCCTTGCGCTCGGGCTTTGCATTTGCCCAGTGCCAGGAAATATGGCCATCTTCAGAAAGTACCCTGTACTCTTCATTCCATGGAGAAAGATTGGCGAATGACGCTTCCAGACTTTTCTGTAATGGTGGCACATCATCGGGGTGAACAACTTCAAAGCATATAGTAGCATCCGTTTTAAGTACTTCCATGTCAAGTTCCGGATGGATTTCTGCAAATCCCTGGCTAAGAAAAGGAAAGAACATCCTCCCATCCTTTTCCATTCTTAGCTGAAAAAGGGCTCCCGGAGCATAATTAGTGAGTTTTCGAAGTTTTTCTGCCTGCATCTCCAGTTGATCGCCCTGAATTGCAAGCATCTTACGGGTTTCCAGGTAATTCATTACCCTTTTGGCCAGAAGTTGTAAGGCCACTTTCTGGGTTTCTGAAATAGTACGGGGTTTATTGTCAATGATGCAAAGAGTTCCCAAGACGTGTCCTGTAGTGGTTTCCAGAGGAGCACCGGCATAAAACCGAATGTGCGGATTTCCCAAAACTAAAGGATTATCCTTGAATCTCACATCATTAACCGGATCTTCTACGACAAGAATTTCTTTAGGATTGTGCAGGGCATGCTGGCAAAATGAACTTTCCCGCCGATTTTCTCTTATATCCAGCCCTATTTTCGACTTGAACCATGCACGCCTATCATCAACCAGGGAGACTAATGATATAGGAGTGTCGCAAATTGCAGAGGCAATTTCTACCAGTTCATCAAGTTCTCTTTCGTAAGGGGTATCCAGGATTTTAAAATCTTCAAGCTCTTGTAGTCTTGCCTGTTCACTCATCTAATTGATCTTAAGGGAATAAAGCAGTCAAAAATAGTATTTTTTAGAATAAATGATTCTCTTAAACTACAAAAAAGGTGTTTTTATAAAAGATTTTAATAACGTGAACGTTATAGCAAGTAAAATTAATGCTTTTCCTCAACTTGTTAAATCCTGCTTCCAAAAAAGACCAGAAAGTAATTTTAGCAATGAATCTTTTTTGCAGGCGAAATTTCTGCATAAAAAGATCCCGAAAAGATTTAAAAGAAAAAGCTTCGAAAATGGCATTTTCCGAAGCTCTTGTTGTGCTGTGATTATAAGATAATTCCCTGGAATCTTATTCTTTTAGTAACTTCACATTTACTGCGTTAAGACCTTTCTGGCCCATTTCGGTTTCAAAAGTGACTTTATTTCCTTCAGTAATCTCGTCTTCAAGACCGTTTACATGAACGAAAATGCTCTCCTGGTTTCCAAGATCTTTGATGAAACCATATCCTTTTGACTCATTAAAGAAAGTCACGGTACCTTTTCTAATCAGGTCTTCAGGCTCTACCTCTTCTCTTTTTGCTGCACCAAGCTGGATATCTTCAGCTTTGATTTTCTTCTTTTTGGCAGGATCTGGTGGCGTATCTGTCAAATGTCCATTCTCATCGACGTAAACGAGCATGTCCTCCAGGCTTTTACCTTTATCAGAATTTGCTTTGCGCTCCTTCTTCTTAAGTTCTTTCTCCTGCTTCTTTTTAAGCTTTTTCTTTTCTTTTTCTTTTTTATTAGAGGTTTCCTGTGATCTACCCATGTACTTTTTTTGGTTTACTTTAAATGTGTTACTGCAAATAAGGTGCAGTTGCCGCTGAAGTTTTTATATCGAGCTGAAACAAAGATAATTAAATTTAATGGTTCTTTTTTAATTTTCAGGCTTGAGATAATATGTTTTGTACAATCGCTAGGCTCTTCTTCTTTGCCTGTTACGGTTACGTGGTTTTTGTTGCTCTTTTTGAGGAACAGCATTTTCGTCAAGCGGAAAAGGATGCCCATCTATCACCGGAATCTTTATCGCAGCCAGCTTCTCGATATTCTTAAGGTCTGATCTTTCTTCGGCAGCGCAAAAGGAAATGGCTATCCCATTATTTCCGGCACGACCGGTACGGCCAATCCTGTGTACGTAGGTTTCGGGCACGTTTGGAAGATCAAAATTAAAAACGTGTGTAAGCTCGTCAATATCAATTCCGCGTGCAGCAATATCTGTCGCGACCAAAACATTCAGGTTTCCGTTCTTGAAGTTTTTTAAAGCATTCTGCCGGGCATTCTGGCTTTTATTTCCATGAATGGCAGCCGACTTAAAATCTGATTTGCTTAGGAATTTCGCCACTTTATCTGCGCCGTGCTTCGTTCGGGTGAACACCAGCGCCGTGGAAATTCCGTTTTCTTCCAGTAAATGCAGTAAAAGTTTGCGTTTATCGGGTTTATTGGTGAAATAAACACTCTGGTCAATTTTATCTACTGTTGAAGATGCGGGAGTAACTTCCACTTTGGCAGGATCTTTCAGGAGCATATTTGCCAGGTTCTGAATTTCCTGTGGCATGGTGGCCGAGAAAAACAGGGTTTGGCGTTTTGCAGGAAGATTTTTTATCACCTTTTTTACATCGTGAATAAAACCCATATCAAGCATACGATCGGCTTCATCAAGAACGAAGATCTCGAGCTGGTTTAACTTAATATACCCCTGGTCCATTAGATCCAGAAGCCTTCCGGGCGTTGCCACAAGAATATCTACCCCACGCTGTAATTTTTTTACTTGCGGAACTTGTGAAACCCCTCCAAAAATAACTGCATGAGAAGGTTTTGTAAACTTTCCGTAAGCGGTGAGGCTTTCTTCAATTTGTATGGCCAGTTCTCTCGTTGGCGTTAAAATAAGCCCTTTAATTCCCTTTTTTGGATTGTTTTGAGCATCCAAAAGCTGTAACATCGGAATTCCAAATGCTGCTGTTTTTCCTGTACCCGTTTGTGCTACTCCCAGTAGATCTCTCCCCTTTAATACCAAAGGAATGGACTGCTGCTGAATTGGTGTTGGTTTCACATATCCCTGTGCGTCTAAAGCTCTAAGGATAGGTTGAGTTAATTCTAAATTCTTAAATGTCATTAATTATATATAAAATGCTGGCAAAGACGTTGCATTTTCTGAATCAGCGGATTTAATTTTTGCTTTCTAAACCGGCTTACAACCTGCCGTTTTTTCGCGTAAAGAAGAACGCAAATATAGCGCTTTTAATTAAGGAAGTGTGTGTTAAGAAATACTGTGGGAATTAGGGCCTGAAAATGCCCTTTTTGGATGTTCACCCGTTTCCTTTTTCTTGTTATGCAAAACAGGTGCCACAAATAAAAACGATGATTATTCATTTTGGCTTCGGAGGGTTTTCTGCCTAAAATATTAAGAGGCTAAAATTTCATCTTTAATAGCCCTATCTTTGCCTCCTTAAAACGCTTATATGTTATTTGAAGATCTTTCGCTTTCCCAACCTATTCTTAGTGCAATTTCTGAAGCAGGATATAAAAACGCCACCCCTGTACAGGAAAAAGTAATTCCTGAAGTGCTACGCAGAAACGATATTTTGGCCAGCGCCCAAACCGGAACAGGAAAGACCGGTGCCTTTGCCATTCCGCTGCTGCAGCTTCTCAACAAGAAGTTGACAGGTGTAGTGAAAAACCGCAGGCTCGAGGTGCTTATTCTTAGTCCTACCCGTGAACTGGCGGTACAGATCGAGGAGAATATTAAAACTTATGCAAGACATACAGAGGTAAAGTCGGGCGTTGTTTTTGGCGGCGCTTCCATGCAGCCTCAAATTGATATGCTTAAGAATGGGCTGGATATTTTGGTTGCTACTCCGGGTCGTTTGCTTGACCTGAGAAAGCAGGGATATATCAATCTTGATGAAGTTTCTGTACTTGTACTTGATGAGGCCGATTTAATGCTGGATATGGGCTTTATAGATGAAGTTCAAAAAACCGTTCATTTGTCACCAAACCTGGAGCAACGCCTTATGTTTTCGGCTACTGTACCGCACAAAGTTGAATATTTAGCGAAAACATTATTAAAGAATCCTGTGAGGATTGAGGTAGATCAAAATTCTTCAGCAGCGCCGGCAGTTGATCAAAAGCTGTACACGGTTCCGAAGCCTCAAAAGATCGAACTGCTACTTTACGTGATGAGAAATGTGGTGAAAGATGGCTCTGTGTTGATCTTTCGAAGAACAAAATTTGGAGTAGAAAAAGCACTTGATTCACTACTCAAAAATGGCTTTAAAGCCGAAGCTTTGCACGGTGACAAAAGCCAGAGTGAACGATCTTTGGCCCTTAATCATTTTAAAAATAAGGAAGTAAATATCTTGGTAGCTACAGATGTCGCCGCCCGCGGACTTGATATTGACCTCCTGGATTATGTGATCAACTTTGATATTCCAAACCTTCCTGAAGTTTATGTGCACCGCATTGGCCGCACGGGAAGAGCAGGAAATGTGGGAACTTCCATCTCCTTTTGCAGTGCAGATGAGCGGGAATATATCAAGAACATAGAAAATCTTCTAGCGGAGAAAATTCCTGTAGAAGAAAATAATCCTTATCCGCTGGATAAAGATGCGACTCCCCAGGTACATCGAAAAAAAGGGAGTAAACACAAAAAAGGCAGAAAAGGCAGTGGGTCTAAAGCAAAAAAGAAACGCTGGTACTAACCTATTTTTCCGATTTCTGAAGATGGTAAATTTTTAAACTTGTTTTAGAGGCTGAAGCTATTCCTTTTATTCACTTCAATTCCATGTCGCGCAAAAAAAGTTTTTGCCGCTATGATTTCAGCATGATTTCTTGTAATGATATTTCTGGATTTTCCATTTTTCAGGCGTAAACTGAGTCTTTTTCTTCCCAGCACATTTTTTTCTTTCAGGAAATCAATCTCATTCCAATTCAATTCTTCCGCAGCACTTAATTTCAGAAAGAGGAAATAAGATAAAACCAGTGAGGTAATACCAAGAAGAACCCAAATGAACGCCATCATCGCGAAATGCTCATTTGAAAGCTTAGAAAGAAAAAGCAGGGAATTAATAAAGGTGAGGACCACCATTGTTCTCACCAAGAAATACTGATTTTTTGCTCCGTCGTCAATTTTTATGCTGTTTTTACTTTCGTTGTATGAGATCTTCATGAAATAGAGATATGTAAGAGGAGCAATGTAAAAATTATTTTATAATAATCTGGTATTTGTCCAGCAGTCCGCTAATATTTTCAGTAGAAAAACGTGCTTTTTTTATCCTGTTGGTTTCAGGATCGATGGAAAAATTTGACGAGGATGAAAGATCGGCATTTTCGAGGATTGTATTACTGAAAATTGCGCCGCTAAAATCGCATTTTTGGAACTCCGCTCTTGTAAGGTCTGTTTCAGAAAAGTCAACCTGCTCCAGTTTGCAGTTATGGAATTTTGTCCCTTTTATCTTGAGTTTGTAAAAGGAGGAAAAGTTAAGCAGACAATCCTCAAAATTAAAAGAAAGTAAAAAAGCGGTACATTCGTCAAACCTTAATCCCAGCATTTTACAGTTTTTAAAAGAGACATCTCTAAAAGAAGTTTCACGCAGTACAGCGTTGCTCAAATCGCAGTTTTCGAAGTTACAGTCAGAAAAAGAGCTGCCGGTAAGATCACTACCGGTAAAGATACAGCCCGAAAAGTGGCAGTTTTCATATTCTTTTCCTCTGAATTGCTCTTTAGCGTAATTCTCAAAGCTGTATTCTTTATCTTCTATAAAATCCTTGTGCATTTCAATATTTAAATTGTCGGTTGATCTGCTTTATGGCGTAAAAATACTAATCCCTGCTATTGATATGATTCAAAAATGTATTTTTTTATGGAAGTTTTTTAGGAATTGTCTTACATTTTTTCACAATTAATTACATTTTTTTGTAAGGCTAGTGGTACGTCTTTTGTTTATCTTTAGATAAAGAACCTTCCGTGAAAAAAGAATTGATCTACCAAAAGTCTGTTGTTGCCTTTGCCCTCATCTTCATTATTTTAACAGGATCTTCCTGCGAAAAAGATCGCGCTGTTGATAAGGCAGAAGTTTCAGAAAACACATCAAATGTTGATTCCAGCGCTGTGAAGGAACCGCAGGCGAAAGTTAAGGAAGAGCCAAAACCTATCATCACTTATCATGTGGACAGTCTTGCCACAGCAGTTGAAGTTGATAGTTTTAATACAAAATATTCTGAAGCTCAAAAAAAGATGATCTTTGCGCTTAACAGGATGGATGCCTGGAGGTTGTCTCCCGGCGATCAAATCATAGTTCCAGATTCTCTTTCTGAAGATTTTCTTACCTATTCGCCATTTCCGGAAGAGCTGGAAGTTCTGGATTCTATTCCCAAAGCAGTTCTCATCAACCAGAGGGTGCAGGGAATTGCGTTATATGAAGATGGGAAATTGGTTCGATGGGGCCCAACAAGTTCCGGAAAGAAAAGCACACCAACTCCCAACGGACTTCATTACGGGAATCACAAATCTCAGAGAAAAGTAAGTACGGTAAACCCGGACTGGATACTTCCTTACTATTTTAACTTTATGAATTTTGAAGGGGTGGGGGTGCACCAATATTCAATGCCGGGATATCCTGCAAGTCATGCCTGTGTACGACTTCTTATGGAAGATGCAAAATTTATTTATAACTGGGCAGAGCAGTGGGAACTTAATGAAAACCGCCAGGTAATTCTTAGAAACGGAACGCCCTTTATGGTTTTTGGAGAATATGATTATGAAAATCCTTCACCACCATGGTTGCGAATGGCTGAAAATTTAGAAGATAATTTCCTAAACAAAGCCGAAATGGATACTTTAAAAGCATATCGTCAACGTTATTTTCAGGATGCCAAAAATTTTAAAAGGGTAGAAGAAGAACCTGAAGCTGAACTTTTAGTATAACTTTTTTACTTCTCATCTGCCACCAGGTATGCGACACAATTCCCCAGTTCAAATTTTAAAGTTGTAGGACCCAGATCTTCAGCTAACTGAATTTCGCCATTTACACGAATTTCTTTAAATCCGCTAATCGTGAATTCCTTTGTTTTTCTATTATAAATAATTTTATCTGCCTGGGCAATTTCTACAATAGAGGTAGAGAACTGTACATTTCCTTTTAATTCCAAAATCTGGCTTTTGGAATCAAAACTGGAGGAATCTCCTGAAAAAGAGATATCCCACTGCTTGTTGTGAAGCTCAGGAAAACTGGGTAATTCCTGTTTAGGAAATTCCTGTGTAACCTGAAATTCCTGGGCGTAGATCCCGGAACAAAAAAACAGCGCTCCCAACAATAGTAAAATTCTCATAGCATAATATTTGAAGTGCTGCTAATGTATTAAAATTTCTTTAATAAACTTCTTTAGTAAGTGAAATCCTATGATTTTTCTTAAGATGGAATATTGTGGTAATATGGTTAAGTGGTGGCATTTTCCGAAGTACTATTTCCAGGAACAGCTTCAAAAACGACATTTAAAGAAGGAATTTTGAAAGTTTAGAATTCCAGGGCCGAAATGACTTCGAGTGTAATGGAATGGCCAATGCGTTCCTCAATTTTTTCCTTGATCTCTTCCATTTGTTCAGAGCCCATGATGGTGGGCCCCACAAGTTTTACCGATACCATAAAACTAGATCCATACCTTACTTTTACATCTCTTAAAATAACTCCTTCAATATTAGCGCCTTCAAGTTGCCGGGTGATGTTGGCTTCTTTGTTGATCCTGTCAAAAGACAACGACAGCGGAATCATCACGAGTGCAATAATTATAAAAGTATACACCAATCCTGCCCGGGCTCTTTTAAAAGGCGCGAAGCCAAGGATAAGAAAAGTTATCCCTGCAAACATAATAATGCCCGAAAGATTGGTAAGGTATAGTAGAATTGCTCCAGAGAATACTTCCCAATCCATCCAACCCATTCCAACCCCTGCAGTTGCGAGCGGTGGCACCAGTGCAACGGCAATGGCAACTCCTGCAAGGCTTTTTGCAATCCCTTCTTTGGCGTGAGCGTAAGCTGCAGCGATTCCAGAGGCAACGGCGATGCCCATATCCAGAAGGGTAGGAGAAAGCCGGTCGTTCATTTCTTCAGTGATGATCTTTAAGGGAATTATCAAACTTACACCGGCTGAAACCAGAAGGGAAACGACGGTGCCAATAAGGATCGTAATAATGCCATTTTTGAGAAGGTTTACATCATAACGCACCATACCCATTGAAAAGGCCACAATAGGTGAAATAATGGGAGCAAGGATCATTGCCCCTATAATTACAGGGCTGGAATTGGCAAAAAGTCCAAATGTTGCTATGAGCGTTGAGAGGATCATCATTACCGTAAAAGGGGCAGTAGCTTTTGAATTCTCCCTCAGAATCTTAAAAAGGTCCTGGAACTCCTCTGTCGTTGCCCTTGGAAGAAAAGGCAACTTACGGCGGGTAAGTTCCCCACGTTTTTCACCTGTTGGTAGCCGGTCAATTTTGAGGCTTTTTTTCTCCCCGTTGCTACCTTCTTTGCTGTGATAGATACTGGGCTGCCTTAGACTTATGGCTTCCTCCTGTACTTCAAGATTAATTTCGGTGCAGGTTACCTTTTGTCCGTCAACTGTAAATTCTACTTCCGAAGGATGCCTTATCTTTAAATTACTGGTTTTTATGCTTCCTATGAAAGAGGGAAGTTGACGCACTTTTTGGTTACCGGGTACGAGGCTTTTTATGAGAAACCAAATAAGTTGCAGCAGGTTTTGTGGAGAAAGTATAAGCACATAAAACATTCCGTCGTTTAAAGGGCTTTCAGGAATGAGGGTTTTAGCGACTACAGAATTGCTTGGATGCTCGACCACGATCAAACCCAGTGCAGAAGTTTGAATGATCTTTTCACCATCTACCTCTAAAATGAAGGACCGGTGACTAAGTCCTGAAACCTTTCTTATATTACTAAAGAAGCTAACCACCTGCGAAAAGAAATTTTTACTCTTCCTTCTTTCTGTAAGTATAAAGACATTTCCAATGTTGACAGATTGCAGCACGGGAATTCCATTACAATAAAGCAGGTCGAGTTTTTCTTTTTCTCCGGAATGCAGAATGTCCTCCACCGCTTGCTCCAGGTTTTCTGCAATTCCCAGTCCTTTGCTGGTATAAACAAGTTTAGGGTGAGGAAGAATGCCCACACACCAGTTATTTTTGGCAGCCATGGGAAGAAATGTTCTCAAATCTTCATCACTCAGGAAAGTAAGCACCACATCTTCTTCTTCGGGTGTCACTTCTGAAAGTTGTGAAAATTCAACAGGATTGTACCTGGAATCCTTCAGCAGGGGAATTACTTTTTTCTGAACTTCTTCAAGATATTTGGACTGGTGAAGGATGTAAAGCATAAATAATATTTGGCGGCTAGTGCTCCTGCAATATACTCTTTTCACCCACCTTTTGAAACGCCAAATATGAAGAAGTTTGCTTTAGTAAAAAGGCGCTTATTCTTCAGGTTAAATAAAAAAAATAGTACTTTTGTTTTCATAACTACTGCGCAATTTTTCATTATGGGCCAAAAAGTGTTACTTAATTCTAAAGAGGTAAACATCATTATTCATCGCCTGGCCTGTCAATTAGTAGAAAATCATAATAACTTTGAAAATTCCGTCCTCATTGGAATCCAACCGAGAGGAACTTTTTTGGCGAACAGGATTCACAAGATCCTTATAGAAGAGTACAGTTTAAAAGATCTTCCGCTGGGAGCTTTGGATATCACTTTCTACCGCGACGATTTCAGAAGAAGCGGTAAAACCCTGGAAGCAAACAAAACAAAAATCGATTTCATCGTAGAAAACAAGCGCGTGGTTTTTATTGACGATGTACTATACACGGGCCGCAGTATTAGAGCGGCTTTGACTGCAATCCAATCCTTCGGAAGACCAAAAGATATAGAACTCCTTACATTAATAGACAGGAGGTTTAGCAGGCATTTGCCTATTCAGCCCGATTATAACGGCCGGCAGGTGGATGCAATTAATGAAGAAAAAGTAAAAGTACACTGGCAGGAGAATGAAGGAGAAGATGCGGTGTATGTCATAAACCCATAAAGAACAGGTGCCCACCATGAGTGAGTTAAGTGTCAACCATTTATTAGGAATTAAATATCTTCAAAAAGAAGACATAGAACTCATTTTTCAAACCGCCGATCATTTTAAAGAAGTGATTAACCGGCCCATTAAAAAGGTGCCTTCCCTGCGCGACATTACCATAGCCAACTTATTTTTTGAGAACAGTACCAGGACAAGGCTTTCCTTTGAACTGGCCGAAAAAAGGCTGAGTGCAGATGTAATTAATTTCTCTGCAGCTTCGTCTTCAGTAAAAAAGGGGGAAACGCTTATTGATACCGTCAATAATATTCTCTCCATGAAAGTTGATATGGTAGTGATGCGGCATCCAAATCCCGGTGCAGGAATTTTCCTTTCCCGTCATGTAAATGCAAGTATTATTAATGCCGGTGACGGGGCGCATGAACATCCTACACAGGCGCTCCTGGATTCATATTCCATAAGGGAAAAACTGGGCGGTGTAGCTGGCAAAAAGGTAGTGATCGTTGGCGATATTTTGCACAGCCGTGTAGCTCTTTCCAATATTTTTGCGCTAAAACTGCAGGGAGCAGAAGTAAAGGTTTGTGGACCAAAAACGTTAATTCCGAAGTATATTGAATCTTTGGGGGTAGAGGTAGAGCCAAATCTCAGAAAAGCGCTGGAATGGTGTGATGTGGCAAATATGCTGCGGGTACAGAACGAACGCATGGATATAAGTTACTTTCCAAGCACACGGGAGTATATTCAGCTTTTTGGGCTCAACAAGGGGCTGCTTGATTCGCTCAACAAGAAGATTGTGGTGATGCACCCGGGGCCTATAAACCGTGGAGTGGAAATTACAAGTGATGTGGCAGATTCTGATCAGGCGATCATATTAGACCAGGTACAGAACGGGGTAGCAGTGAGAATGGCGGTGATCTATTTGCTGGCTTCCAGGATCAAACAGTAGGTAGAAAACCTGCTTTTAAATTAAAAACAGAATGTTATGAAAACAACAAAGAAAAATAAATATACGCTCATTGAGCCGGAAGGGCAATCTATAACAGAGTTTTCCTCTGTTCTTACTAAAAAGCATGAGGATTTTAAAGATGAAAATGTGGTGGTAAATCTGTTGAACTACGAAAGTGCAGAAACTCAACATTTTTTAAGCTTTTTGGAGCTTTCAGATCGTCATCGCATGGAAAAGAAGTCATTTGTTTTGGTGAGCACTGCAATAGACATCGATAAAATTCCCGATGAACTTATTGTGGTGCCTACACTTCACGAAGCTGAAGATATAATAGAGATGGAAGAGATAGAAAGAGATTTGGAAGACTAGTCAAAAATGACATTTTCGAAGCTTTTTCTAAAACCAAATCTTTACTGAAGAAAAACCGTTCATGAAACTTACCATTTTAGGCTGTTACGCGGCCACTCCACGAACTTTCACCAATCCCACCTCCCAGGTGCTGGAGATCAACAACGAACTTTTCCTGATTGATTGTGGGGAAGGAACCCAGGTGGAACTTCGGCGGAACAAGGTAAAGTTTTCAAAGATCAAGCACATTTTTATTTCCCATCTTCACGGCGATCATTTCTTCGGACTTGTTGGTTTAATTTCCACTTTCAGATTGCTTAACAGGGAAACTGAACTACACATTTACGGGCCAAAGGGAATTAAGGAGATCATCACGCTTCAGCTAAAACTTTCAAGTTCCTGGACCAGTTATCCGCTGTACTTTCATGAGCTGGAAAGTAAAGAACCCGAATTGATCCTCAACAACAAAAAGGTAACGGTAGAAACAATTCCGCTGCAGCACCGCATTTATACAAACGGCTTCCTTTTTAAAGCAAAACCCGGGGAACGTAAGTTGTCGATGAACGAAGTACTCAATTATGAAATTGACGTAGCATATTATAAAGGAATAAAGAAAGGCAAAGATGCCATTTTGGAGGATGGAACTGTAATACCAAATGAAGAACTCACTACACCTCCTGATCCACCGCAGAGTTATGCATTTTGCAGCGATACAAAATACAATCCCGCAATAATCGACCAGATAAATGCAGTCACGGTGCTATACCATGAATCCACCTTCCTCGAGGAGCATGCATATCTTGCCGCTCCTACCAAACATTCCACCGCAAAAGAAGCCGCTGCCATTGCAAATGCCGCAAATGTTTCTACCCTTGTCCTTGGACACTACTCTACACGATATAAAGACATTCAGCTTTTTAAAAATGAAGCTGAAGAAATTTTTCCTTCTGTTGAACTTGCAGATGATGGGAAAACCTTCTCCTTTTAAATAAATCTTTCTTTCAGACATTCATTTTTGTTCGTTCACCGACACATTAAATTCGGTGAAATACACATATTTTACCCTCCTGAATGTAGGAATGACGGCCTATATATGTTAAATTTAACTAAATTTGTGTAGTTCATCGATTAAATTGCGCACTTAACGGAAAATTTTTCTACTTTTCTGGTCCCAAGTTTACTAACCAGAACTAGTATGAAAAATTTAACCTCCAAATTATGCCTGCTGGCCCTTTGTGTGCTCAGTTTTACCTCTTGTTCTAAAGAAAATATTGACGAAAACAGCAGTTCAGATCTTGTTGCAGTAACACCACCTGTGGACTACAGCCCCATTGAAATTGAAATAATGGACCGCATAAACAATTACAGAGCTGAAAAAGGCCTTTCTGAACTTGATTTCATTGATGAAATTTCCTGGCAGGCAGAAGATCACAATTTTTATATGATCAGGAAAGGAGAAGTGTGCCACGATAATTTTGCCAGCCGGTATTCAAACCTGGTAGACGCTGTAAATGCAAAGGCTGTTAGTGAAAATGTAGCTTTTGGATACAATTCTGCCGAAGCGGTTGTAAAAGCCTGGATTAACAGTGACGGGCACAGGGAGAATATAGAAGGTGAACTTACTCATTTTGGAATTTCAGTAAAAGAAGACGCTTCCGGGAAATTATACTTTACAAATATCTTTGTTAGAAAATAAAACAGCACCCTTACTTATTAAATTCCACTTTTTCACGATTGATTCAATAAAAAACGAGGCCCGTGGGCCTCGTTTTTCGTGGTTGGTTAGATAGAGCCTATTCCATCCGTACCACTTTAAAAATCGATCTTCTATTTAATTGATGTTGTTCTTCATTGCAGTTATCGCAATCTACATCGGGTTCGAGTTCGCCATAACCCTTGTAAGTTACAATTCTTTCCGGAGAAATACCTTTTGAAATTAAATAATCATAAGTTGATTGTGCTCTCCTGTCCGCCAACTTCCTGTTGTATTCTATAGACCCTCTAAAATCGGTATGGGAGCCTATTTCAATAACGAGCCCGGGATATTCATTCTTCATCAGGTTTACTAATTTATCCAATTCTGCAGCAGCATCCGGGCGAATGTTGTGCTTGTCGAAATCAAAATAGATCTTGTTGATCTCTGCCAGGTATTCTACATCGTTAATAGGTGACAATTCAATGTTATAGATAAGTTCTGTCTTATCATCCATCTCAAAACTGTTCACAATGCCCAGTTTTTGATCGTACTTTATATGCTTTGCTTCTATAGGATAGGTATGGTCACGGCGGATTTCCTTTTCATAGTATCCGGTACTGTCAGTTTCTAAAAAAGCAATTTGCCGGTCGTTTTCGTCCATAAGCCGTACCGTGGCATTTGCAATGGGTTTCCCATTAATAGAATCTGTCACGGTTCCTTTTAGCAGAAGAGGCGCAAGCATTCTCATTTTGTAGATATCGTCACCGCCCTGGCCGCCGGGCCTGTTGGAAGCAATAAAACCTTCTGTAGGATCTTCGGAAGAAATAGAAAAAGAAAAATCATCAAGGCTGCTGTTCACCGGCTCCCCTAAATTGTACAGAATTTCTTGGTTTTCAAAATCAATTACAAAAATATCGAGCAATCCATAGCCTTTATGACCGTCTGATGAAAAAAATAATTTGTCATCTTCAGAAGCGAATGGGAAAACCTCATTTCCGGCGGTATTTATTTTTGAACCCAGATTTTCAGGAGTTCCAAAAATGCCATTTTCAAGGCTTACTTTATAAAGATCGGCGCCGCCATATCCGCCTGGTGCTTCCGAAGCAAAATAAAGCGTTTTTCCATCTTTTGAAAGCGCAGGATGCCCTACAGAATAGTTATTATTGTTGAAAGGCAGTTCTTCAATATTGGTCCAGGTACCGTCCACCAAGGAAGCATTGTAGATCTTCAAATGGTTGACGCCTTCATTGTCTTTTTTTCCGTTTTTGTTGTTGAGGTAATTGTTTCGGGTGAAATACATGGTTTTTCCATCTTGAGAAATTACCAGCGGACCTTCATGACGCACACTGTTCACCTCTCCGGAAAGGGTTTCCAAAATGCCATTTTCCGAAGTTAAGCTGTAAACATCGAGAAATGGTTCTCCATTCCAATCATAGATCTTGGGATTTTTAGCTCCTTGGGCCCTCGCCGAAGTAAAATATGTTACACCATTATTTTTATAAGCCCCAAAATCGCTGAATTTAGAATTAAAATCAACCGGTTGAATTCTGAAAGTTTCCAGTCCCGGGTAAATGTTGATTTCATCTTCAGAAAGAAATTCTTTGACGACATTCCTATATCTTCCTTCTTCCTGGTATTTTTTGAGCCACTCCCTGGACGCCTCATACTCCCGAATTCCACGTAACACCTGGGCATATTTATAGTAATACTCAGGAGAAACTTCTGCTTGCTCTACAACCTGTGCATAATAAGGCGCAGCATTTTCGGGATCTCTAAGCAACAGGTAACTATCTGCCAGTTTCTTTTGATTGTGCTCTTTATTATATTCATTTTCCAGTAACTCGTGATAGATCTCTATGGCCCGGTTGTAGGCGAAATTATCATATAACCTGTCGGCCTTTTTCTGCTTCCCAGATTGCGCGTTAAGTAGAAAGGACTGGCAAATGAAAAGGAGTAGTAAAAAGTAGTTTTTGTTCATCATCCTGGTAGTTTAATTAAAAGAACCTTGGGGATTTGTACTTGGTATTTTGTCTTCGGAATTCATAGATCAACAGGATCTCGTGTGTGCCCGAAGTGTACGGCTGCAGATCTGAAACCGAGTATTCATAAGCGTAGCCCAGCCTGAAGGAAGGCACGATCTGAAAGTCTACAAAAGCTCCCACCGCATCATCAAACCTGTAGTTGGCTCCAAAATATACTTTTTCGTCATAAATAAGTGTACTGGAAATATCTACGGAAAGTGGAGCTCCTTTGGTCGCTTTTAACAAAGTTGTGGGGCGAAGTTTTAAAGTCTCATTTAAATCAAATACATAACCACCTGTCAAATAATAATGCACCTGCTCCAGCGCTACATATTCACTTTGTTTGTTGTTGTCATTGTTCAGCAGCTTTGGTGCAGAAAAGCCAATGTACCAATCTTGTGCAGAGAGAAATAACCCGGCTCCAAAATTTGGGGTCCAGCGGTTAAAAGTGTCCCCGTTAAAAAACGGATCATCGGGCACATCAACCAGGAGTTCTTCGTCAAGGTTGTAATAGCTCATTCCGGCTTTTAATCCGAAGGAAAGCGTGGTCAAAGCGTTTACATTGATAGTATAGGAAAAATCACCATATGCATAAGTGTAATTTTCATAACCTGCTTTGTCATTGATTACAGAAAGTCCCAATCCAATTTTCTCATTCCGAAGCGGGGAGTGGATGGACAACGTCTGAGTCTTTGGTGCTCCTTCCAGCCCGGACCACTGACTCCTGTGAAGCCCCACGACCGAAATCGCATCGCGGTTACCAGCATACGCCGGATTTATTGAAATAGTGTTGTACATGTACTGGGTGAACTGAGGCAGTTGCTGCGCATACATATTAACACCGGCGAAAAGAATCAAAGCTATGATAAAAATCTTTTTCATTTTCTGAGGTTTATTTCGTGCCCAGGTAGATGTAACCTTGAATTGGTTCAAATCCATTTTGGTTGATATTTACAATATAATAGTAGGTTCCTGAAGGTAGTTGATTTGAACCGGTCACCGAGTTAAGGGAAGTTCCGGTCCAGTCGTTTTGATAATTTCTTGCTTCGTACACTTTATTTCCCCAACGGTTAAAAATCTGAAGGTCATAAGTGAATCCGCAGTCAAGGTCAAGACCAATTTCAAAGCGGTCGTTCTTTTGATCTCCGTTTGGAGTCACCGTTTTAGAGATGCTGCCTTTAATATCGTCTACACCACAAGGCAACACGATACAGTCATCATTGATGCTCACCTGTACAGTGGTTGTAGAAGAACATTCACCATCATTGATAATGTAATCAAAGGAGTACATTCCCACAGCAAGTAAAGAAGGCTCAATAATACCATTTTGAAGTGCCCCGGTTTGCTGAGGATCTTCCCAGGTTCCATTTTCGTTATATTCCCCGATCAAAAGATCAGAAAGCTCGTAAGAAACATCTTCGGTACAAAGATCAACAGTAGTGGTTTCAATTTCTGTTACCGCCGGGTTCACATTCACTGTTTGAGTGAACACAGCCTGGTTTCCGGGACAATCTGTAGCAGTCCAGGTTCGGGTGATTGTGAAGCTTCCGTCTTCACTATCTGTCATCGCTTCTTCAAAATCTACATTTACTTCAGAAGAACAATTATCAGTAAATTCCAGTTCCGGAGCCATTGGGATTTCCTCGCAGGTGATGTTGATCACCTCTTCAAAATTCCCTGTAAGGCTTGGAGCGGTATTATCTTCTACGGAAATTATCTGAGTGTGAGAAACAGAATTGCCGTTATTATCAATCGCCGTCCAGGTTCTTGTAAGAAGATATTCCGAAGCACAATCTGATGCTTCCATTTCTTCGGAAAATGTTACTTCGACTCCGCAGTTGTCTTCGGCAGTTAAAGTAGCTGCCTCCGGAATGTTGTTGCAGGATACCGTTACATCTGAGGGTAAAGGCGAAGTCCAGTCAGGAGCCGAATTATCTTCAATAATGACATTTTGAATAGCAGTTGAGGTGTTTCCGTTCCCGTCGTTAAACGACCAGGTAATAATATATTCTCCCTGTTCATCATACGTCAGCGGATCTACGGTAGTTCCCGTGATTTCACCTGCGCAACCATCTACAGTTGAAGGAACAGTTACTGTTACGGCACAATCACCGTACACCGTCTCGAGCTCAGGAACGACCGGAGCGATGTTATCGATGACAGTTATAGTAAAAGTAGTACTCACTTCGTTTCCTGCAGCATCAGTTGCGGTATAGGTGACGGTAGTTTCCCCAAGAGGAAATTCAGCACCGGAAGCTAAACCTTCAGTTAGTTCCACAGTTACACCTTCGCAATTATCAGTTGCAGTCGGCAGTTCGTATTCCACTGTTGCGGAACAGGAATTTACGTCTACATTCTGAGTAATGTTGGCCACTGAAGTAATTTCAGGAGCCTCATTATCATTTACAGTTACATCAAAGCTGCAGGTAGCAGTATTTCCTGAAGCGTCTTCCACCTGGAAAGTCACCGGTGTAGTTCCTACAGGGAAGACTTCTCCTGACGCCGGACCTCCAATCTGTGTCATAGTCACGTCACCTGAGTTGTCAAAACCTTCGGGAGTATCAAATGTTACCACAGCGCCACAGATTCCTGCATCAACATATACATTAATAGGAGCAGGGCAGTTTATTGTCGGACTCTCATCATCAGTGATGGTCACATCAAAGCTACAGGTAGCGGTG
>JACLAD010006330.1_pt1 | contig 39392 bp, 27 predicted proteins | sample 8027901 | NCBI WGS metagenome assembly JACLAD01 (sample SAMN15725071, study PRJNA655200) | protist metagenome | isolation source: fluorescence activated cell sorting (FACS) single amplified genomes of... | place: Spain: Blaines Bay Microbial Observatory, Mediterranean Sea | collected 2016-07-05 | reverse complement strand
AAATCGTCTCCTGAAAAGGAAAAACAAACAAAAACAAACCAATAGCAACAGAACGATCCAAGCCTTCAAAATTACTATTTACCTTTCCTTTTTGTTCGTACGTTTTTATTTTCAACACGAATCCCTACCTACCGTTTCAAATCAAGGAGAGTTTTCGTTTTGAAAAAAGGACCGCCTTCCTCTCTCTCCGTCGAGCTAAAGCTCTCCTTCTCTCGCTCCTCTCTTTCAGATACAGACCTGTCTCCTTCCTTCCTTCTCTAGAGTAGAGCACGTGTAAATTACAAGTTTACTTGTGGAAGTCAGGACTGTAGACCTGTAGACCTGTCTGTCGTCTAGCGTTTACGGTTAACCACGTGTCTTGGGGGCAGCAACGAATTGACTGACAATCTTGAAATGGTCTTTTTTTTTTTGCGCCAAGATCGAACAGAATAAACAGGGGCGGGCACGTGTCTGTGCGGCTCGGAGAACTTGAGCACTGCAACGTTCACTAGACTAGAGATAAGTATAGATCTCTTAAACATGATAGCCAAGACTGCTTAAAGAGATCTTTCAAAGTATGTTTGTATGTCATGCATGCATGCATATGCATGAATGAATGGATCTGGGAAAACGGAAAACTACCATTTTTTCGCATGCGCGCATGGTGCAGAAAAGTCAAGAACTCGAATGCAGACGTTGATTTCGAAGGAGCTTTACTAACTAGGAAACAAGAACAAACTAACAAGTAATGAACGTACAATCACAAATGACTCAACGGGACTACTTTGTCCCACAGATTTAGTCACCTCCGTATGTACATCTCTGCTTGACAGTTGGAAGATGAGCTCGTCATCCGACCAGAAATTGATGTAATTTCATTTCGCCCGGTTTTTTGTTGTGACCCTGACTCGAGAGCGGTGCCCAGTCTTGCTCAAGCTTGCTGTACATACAGACCAAGGCCGGTGCTGGTAGGTACCACTAGTTCCATGGTATCCACCACCTTGGAGCAAAGCTCATATTTCTGTCATTCTCTTCTAGATACTTCTTTCTGTATACATATACCTCTACGTATCCATGTAACACCTGCAGTCGAGGATGGACGTGTAAATAATTCAAAAAGGAAGCTTTCAAGCTTGTTTGGAGAAACCTCAAGTGGTTCCTTGGAAGGTCAGGGTTACCACTGGCTTCACGCCACGGCAGTGGGCCACTAATCTAACCTAAGCCAAAAACTTGGAAGGTTCCACTTGCCCAACGTTAGGTACCCAACTTTGCAAATGCCCTTTTGGTCTTTACCCTGTTTCGCGACAAATAGAAAAGCATTCCGATTTTTGATCCGATAATCGTACCAAAAACTTCCAAATCGTGACTTGATCTGAAATAGTCCCGGAATTCAGTGCTCAGGAGTTGTTGTTTTCATTTATTTGCATGTAGTGTAAGTATAAAAGTGAACCAAGTAAAATGGTTGAAAAGGTTGGAGACGATACACAAGTAAAAGGTAGATATGAAGAGAATGATGAAGGATTCATGAAAGAAGAATTCGATCCTGAAGGGAAATGGTCCATGATTTTTGATCCCACTATTCCACCTGTTGATACTATGATGGCTGGGTATGATTATGCGACACATGGGCCAAAAAAGATTGTTTTGTCTATTTATCTGGCAGACATCTTTGAGATTGACACAGTGACAGAAACGTTCAAGGCTAGGGTGCAGTGTACTCTTGACTGGACCGACGACGGTGTTATCAAATATAATGGCGCAGGTCTTCCTGATGACTATACAGTAATCTCTAAATCTGCAACAAGCGCTTGGTCGAGTGATTTTTCGTATAAAGATTCACACGACCCTTCTGAAAGCGATGATGACCCAAATTTTAACCCACATCTCGAGCTTGTGAATGGTATCGAAGATACTGAAGCACTCAATCCCAGTGATAGCCCGAGTGTAATAGTTCTTCGGGGTCGGCCAGTGGTGAATCAATATGTGCACTTTTTGTCACGGTTTCGAAGCCCGTTTGATCTTTCCAATTTCCCTTTCGATGAAAGTGAGCTTCGAATCACGCTTCAGTCAGGTTGGTTTTCTGAAGAGGAGATGGAGTTCGTTTTTACGGATATGATGTACGACAAATTGAAAGCTGTAGATCCCATGGCAATTGGCGAGCTGGGTAAAACAGAGTTTAAAGTGGTCGGTGTGCGCGTCGAATCTGAAGCTTGTTCGTACCCTTATATGGATCGGTATTATAACACTACAAAAGGGGGCGCCAAGTACCAACATGTTTCTCTTTGCGTGCGAGTTCGGCGTGACCCAAGATCGTATTTACTGCGTGTTGCTTCGGTGTCGACCATGCTTATGCTCATGGAAGCTATATCTTTTCTCACAGAGCCGAATGATCTTGCGGGCCGTTTTGGTATTTCTGGGACAAACTTTTTGTCACAAGTTGCGTTCTACTTTGTCACACTTGATACCCTGCCTAAATCGGGATGCATCACGCGTTGTGATCGTTGGAATTTGGTAAACTTTTTCCTCATGTTTCTTTCCAACACTGAAAATTTTGCTGCTTTTTATGCAGTAGATGTTCTTGAAACAGATACAAACCTGGTTTATTATGTTGAGAGTAGATTAGCCGTATGCTACACTTTTCTTGTGCTCCTTGGCTTGGTTTGGTTTATGCAACCTCTTTTAGTACAATCACTACCAAAGGCTGCTACATCTGTTTCGATAGGACCGAAAACAAAGTTAAATTAATTTACACATCTTTTACAACCGCATGGGCGAGTTGAGTTTGTTGAGTTTCAAGTCGAGCCACAAGATCGTCAAAAGTTGACTTGGATTGCATAATAGTGGATGATTTTAGAGGGATTTTCTCAGTAGGTTTTTGATCTTTGCGCTGTTCATTTGGTTGAGTTTTAGGCTTCAGTCTGTTGATCTTGTCGATTTCCATAGCAACAGCTTTTCTTGCCACAGTCACCATTTTTGAACGAGGGAGAATATCTAATTTTTCGCAAAGAAAATGCTGATTCAAATATGATGCATAGTCGGAAGGTAAAGGGTTTCTTCGATCTGTGGCTCGCCACCGCGCAACTTGGTTGGCAAAATCTTTTAATATGCTTTCCGCAGTGAGTTGGTTTTGCGGTTGCTCTTGCTTTTTCACCTTTTGGCTGGTTTTGGATTTCAATATCCCAAGTTTGGATGAAATATAACTCGAGGAAGAAGAAGGAGAAGAAGATGCTGACGGTTTTTTCACTACAAACTGCTCTTCAGTGCGCACGTTTTCAGGCTCTGATTTGGTCTCATTTCGGATTTCCCTTTTCAGGCTTCCACCAGCTTTATTAAAACTACCGCCGCTGGATTGACGCAGCATCCGAGCAGTACGTTTCGCATTTTGGACATTCTTCATACATGACTCAATCAATTCATAAACCGGTACAATTTCCTTTTCCATGATTTCAAAATTGAACTTTTTTCAAGTTCACCGGATATTTTAGGTAACAGCAACCAGGGTATGTATATATTTGTGATTTGGAGTTTGTGACGACCTAGACCTAGCTAGAGACTCGAGCGCTAGTGTTTTGGAAGACTTTCCAAAGGTTAGAACTGATGTTTTGATTTCTTGAGCTTGTAGTAATAGTAGTAGTAGAGCCACCTTGTACCTTAAGTGTTTCCAAGGGTAGTAACTTTTGCGGGCCCTCTTGGCGGTTATGTACCTACATACATGTTTCAGGTTTCCCACGGAGAGAACAACACAAGGGAGCTCCAAAAAGCCGCACGGGTACCTTTTATCCTTACAGCAAGTCAAAGTCAGTATCGCTATGCATACGTGTAAAACAGGCAACTTTTGTTTAAAACATCAGTGTTGAGGAGGAGGAAAGACCAGCTGTTCCTTTTGTATTCTCGCTCCCAAGCCTTTTGGTGTAGCCTTGCCTTTGGTTTTTTTAAACTCCACAACTCTTTTAAACATAGGTGACTTTGAAATAATTTCAGGAAAAACAATAAATCGGATCATACTCCCTCGAATATACAAATGTTCCATCCTTGTACACGTTCCATCCACGTCAGTTCGTTTCACATTCACCATAAACAAGTTCATATCATCATTCGCTTCTCGAAGTAGTCCATAAAATACAACACCATCCTTCGTTTCAACACTTATCGTATGTCCTTCACCTTCATACAACAACACAATTGGAATACCAACACCCCCACTTCCAGTCACACTCATCTTTCAAATCGTTCCCGAGGTCACTACTCGGCTTTCCTTTGAAGAGAGCTTACAAGTGACAGCTGCAGGTCTACAGGCAAAAAGAGCACCACGCAGTCGCACGCAGTGGTCAACCGAGAGGGGAATGAATGCTCGTGCCGCTACGGTGCTTACTGAGTTCTACTACTAGCTAGTAGACTAGAACTAACTTTAAAGGAACGTATACCTATCTACCTACCAACTGTTTACCAGGGAGGAGAGAGACGAAAATGTATGGTAGAACATACAACAACAACAACAAAACAGAACAAAATCATTTCCAAGATGAATAGACACACGCATGAAACGGGTAGTTTGTTATCATTCGAAGATGAAAATGAATCAGTAGCACCACCAATAAGACCGCCTACGTTATTATATAATGATATTGAAACGGAGGAAACCCCTGTTATTGGATTGGGTTCTGGTGGGGCGACACCTATACAGTCTCCGATTCGAAGAGTGAAGAATAATAATTTTGAACAAGAGGAAGAGGAAGAGGATGAAGACGAAGACGAAGATGATGAAAGAGAGGGACCTGAAAATGAAGAGGCGAACGTTGTTGTGCAAGCCCATTTTGTGTATTGTATTGAATGTGGAGTGAAAAACATGATGTTTGAACAAGGTCAACCGTGCAGCGCTTGTGAAAGTCCAGTTCGTACGTATATGGAAGAAGAAGAGGAAGAAGAAGGACCAGTACCATTCAATCCTTTTCAAAAGGTGACTTCGCTAGATCCGAGATCGCCTGAAGAAGAAGTTTATGAAGTTCGTTTTTTAGCTGGAGACAGCGGTATTAGTTTTGACGACGATTGGATGGGTAAAGCCCTTGTGGTGGATGACCTTCCTAGGGCGGATTATTTTGCTAAACAAGTGCAAAAGGTTCATCGTGGGGATTACCTTGTTTCTATCAACAGTGCCTCTGTAGCGGGGCTGCCTTTAGATCGTGTGGAAGAAATGCTGCAAGAAGCGCAGGAGAAGGAGTACAGGTTGAGGTTCCGTCAAGCGTTAAAAGTGAGCGAAGCTTTTGGTAGAGGGGGACTTGACGCAGCAGAAGCGCGAAGCGTGATTTATAAGCAGAAAAGCAAATCGTATGAACCGCCAGAACACATGGATATGGTCTACGGGTACGTGCAAAGATATCGTGGAGAAAAGATAACGTCGTTTCATTTTTTCCGTGAAGCAGACAACAGGTTCATGCTGGGAGCCATGATGCGACGGGACGGCAAAGGAAGGATTATGTTCCATAATACCCAAGACATTAAAGTGGATGGGGACATGAAAGAAGTAGCGCCTCATCGTGATAATGCCAAGTTTCTGGGCTCCATGGTACCCAATTTTTTGGGTACTTCGTTTACGGCGCACGATTACCGCGTAGATAACCCCACATCGACGCGTAAGCGTATCCACCATGAACTGGCATATGTTTTGTACGATACCAACGTGACGGGACGTGTGCCCAACTCTCTTCGCGCGGTGCTCCCGAGGTGGGACCCTGAACAGGGCCTTCGCGGGCAAGCAAAAGCTCTATCCAAACGGTACAGTGGCACGACGAAGAAAAGGCTTTCCAAAGACTTGAATGTGCTTCAAAAGTTGAATGCGTCTAAACTGGACGAGTACCAGGCAGTCGAGGTGGAAGAGCAAGAAGATTTGTTGATTTTCGAAACGAAAAAGCCTTCCTGGAACGAGCAACTGCAAGCGTATACTCTCAACTTTAATGGACGAGTGAAGCTCCCGTCAAAAAAGAATTTCTTACTTGTACCGCAAGCAAAGAACGAAGCAATGGACGAGGAGTATGGTGCTGATACCCTTTGCCTTCGATTTGGAAAGGTTACAAAGCACAAATTCACCCTTGACTTTCGGCATCCAATTTCTCCTTTTCAAGCGTTTGCAATAGCGATCACGACGTTTTCCGATAAAAAAGTAGTCACTTAATGGTAAATAGCCTCCTTATGTAATAAAGTAAGTAAAAAATACAGAGAAAGGGAATAATTGAAATAGGATACACGTTGTTTTTCTTCTCTTCTTCCCATAAAAGCTCACCTTCCAGTTAGCAATATTATTGCACTTGCACACTGCGTTGCATACTGGCAAGGATCGCGATTGCACGACTTTCCTTAGCTTCAACCTTCGGAAAGCGATTGCGAATGTAGCTCTCGAGCTTTCTTGCAAACGTATCGTTTGTCACGAGAGGAGCCTTAGATTTTGCTCCATCCAACTTGGTACGCTTCTTTGCACCCAAGTTCTCCTGTTCTTCCACAGAACGAACGCGCTTGTTGTTGTTTGACATCCTTGAGCTGTCAACCTTTGCCGCAGGCATCGGCCTCGCGCTACTTTCCATATTGTTTTCGATTTCTGTCCCAAAAACACGTTCAACGCCCTCTTTCAACGTGGGCTCTGTATCAATGTCTGCGTGGATCGTGTTGTGGTGACGACGTAAACTACCCATCTGCCCAAACGTCTTTTCACAATATTCGCATTTGTATCGAACACCGTCGTGGATAGCTTCGATATGCAACCGAAGGCTTGACTTGGTGGTAAACGTCTTGTCGCACAAATGGCAAGGCACGCGTGATTGCCGGTGCAACTCTTCGTTGTGTGCTTGCAGCCCGCGACGACTAGAAAACTCGAGGTTGTTGCACAATTTGCAGTAATACTTTCGTTGATCATGTATGCTTCGGATATGTCTATGCAAAGATCTTTGCATATTGAATAGTTTACCGCAATAAGGACAGTCCAACTTTTTCGGATTGCTTTCTTTGTTTTCGCGTTCAGAAGAACCAACACTCAGCCTGTCTGACGAAACTTGTTCTACTTTTGGGAATCCAGCCCATACCATCTTTTTCTCAAATCTGAATTGCATATTCCTTCCTTCCTTCTTTCCTCGTTTTTTTCTTGATTCCTTCCAGAGCTGGCTTTATACAGCAATCTTTCAATCAACACGCTTTTCTTCCTCTCTTCGTTCCTTGCTTTCTAGCTTGCTAGCTTGCTTGCTTCCTTCTTCGTCTCGTTTCTTTCTTTCTTTCTTTCTTTCTTTCTCACAAAATTTCAGAAAGTTTACAGATCTAAATCTCTTTTTTGGTTTTACTTCTTTTTGGTTTGTTTTACTTTATTTTGTTGTAATTTTTCAAATTTGACCCAAAAACGCTGAAAAAGCGCAAAAGTTCGGAAAAAAGCACTGGTCGAAGAACTTTTGACTGGTCCAGATAGCGTTTTGACCCGTCAAGAAAAGGAAATGATCCATGGATATGTATAGTATACAGCATTTCCTTCAATATTCGACGGACATCGATCTTCTCGAAAAGCTTGGGCTGGCTGGCTCAAGTCAACGTACGTTTCATGATCTTCTCAAAACGTACACCGTGCACGGGATTTAACTTTGCACTCGCTTTACATTTTTTAACGTTTTATATCCCCTCTCTCTTTCGGGCAATGGGACGGGTCACAACGCGAGGTGCTTCTTTTGCACAACTTGGGATGTCTTGTAAGAAGAAATTCATTAAGAATATACTAAAATTTATTAGAATTTTAATAACAGAATTTTTTATGATCGATTCCAGCATCCCCCCGAGGGCCCCGATTCGAGAATCAGATAATGTCCGGGGGGATCTCGTTCGCCTGCCCCGTCTCGGGAAAGGAAAAGCGTTTGCAATTTGGAACCCCAGATCATGTCTTGATCATTTAGTTGAAGTTTCGCAATTTTTTTTTTTGGTGTCCATTGACACCTCAACTGAACTGTAAGCTTATCTTCTTTCGCATGACTGGGCACTAATAAAAACAAGGTCAGTCTTGAAAGGTTGAGATCTATAGGTTCCATGTCAAAATAGCCCGCCCCGCAGCGCAAAACAGCTCGACGCAGGACTTCGCCCCCCCGAGAGGGGTAAACTTCGTGAGTTCCTTCCCATAGAGTCCATGAAAAAGGAAGAACAAAATTCGAAAGCAAAACCTATTCTTTTTTGTTTGAGAATCGGACAAAGGTTCTCAGTCTGTAGTACTTTGGGACGCAACTTAGTATAGGAAGAAAGGAAGGAAGGAAGGAAGGAAAGGAGGCAGGTAGGGAGGAAAGGGAAGAAGGAAGAACAGGAAAGAAACCAAGTTAATTTAGTAGAATTGAAAAATCAATTTCCGTTTCGGGTTGGAAGGAAAGAAGGAAGGGAGGAAGGAAGGAAGGGAGGGAGGAAAGAAGGAAGAACAGGAAAGAAAAGAAGAGAAAAATAGGGATTGAATGGAGAGTAGGAGGAAGAGAATAACCGGAATAAAAGGGAAAAACGAAATCGAGATAAAAAAGTGTGAGATAAGAGTGTGTACTCTTTAAGGTGCACGAAAGAAAATGGAGATGGATGAAGGAGAAATCCCTGCAATTGAACGAATTGAACATAAGAACAGATCAAGTAAAAGGAAAAAGGGTGGTGCGTTCAAACCGCCATTAATGCGTTCGCGTTCGAGCTCTGAAGTTCGTGATGAATTAGGGTTAAGTGAAACGTGCCGAGCGCTTGGTTTTTTCTTGAGTGTGTTTTCAATTCTAGCTTCAATAGGAGGGCTTATGCAAATGCTATCTGTGAGTAACAATAAGGCTCTGGCGAAGCACGCGTCATCATCTCAAAATATGGATGTAAGCGTGACGAAAGAGGTGTTCTTGTTGGCGTGTGATACGACTTGGACAGCTGCGAAACTGTGGGCGCGGTTGATGATAGCAATAGTTTTACCTACGTCTCACCAGACGTATCAACTTACGAAAGAAACTGCATCAGCTTTGAACCCGTCAATAAAGGCGACATGGACGTTGCTGGTGAATCTGCACTGGACCACCAAGTTGGCAATCGCAGGTTTGGTGTTTGGTTTGCTGACAATAATCGCGTTTTATCGCGAGGTTCGTCGCCGGCGGTATATTGAGCGTACATATGAATGGTATGATAGCAAGGTGTCTGGGATGCGGAAGCGTTACGAGCGTGTTGCAAAAAAGGTTCGTCGGCAGAATCAGATTCTTGCAGACCTTTTGCCACATCTGTTGTTTGTGGTTGCGGCGGGCGCGGTGTTTGTGCTATTTCGGGTGCAGTTTATCGAGTTTTCGCGAGGGATTGGTGGTTGGTCTATTGTGATTGGTTGGCCGATTTTGTTTGCCACCCGTTCGTTGATAGTTTACGATATTGCGTATCGAAAAAAGGTTGAAAAGATCCATGGTCCTCGTCGACGGACATTTTCTCATTTGCCGTCGGAGCCGCCCATGAAGAGGGAGGACGATACTCAGAGCTTTGGGTCTTATTTGATGTCGTATTTTTCCAAGGGCGGCAGTAGCAGCAGCAAAAGTCCTAGTCGGCGGAGGGACCGTGGCAGTGTGGACATTCACGATGATGCGAGTTCGATAGGGTCGCTGGATTCTCAGGAAGTCTCCATGGTTGCGGGCATTCAGTATCCAAATCGGCTCGAATTGGATCCTGTTGCGTCTGTTGAGCAGTACACCGAGCTACAGAGCGTGGTGTACTGGCTTCAGTACTGGACAGTGCTGGGCGTGGCGTTGTTATTCGAGCAATTGCCTATTACTGGCCACATGCTGGGCGTGATTCCTTTTTGGCCACCACTTCGCGTGCTTTGGTCGATCTGGCTCCAGTTTCCAGGTACCTCGGGTGCGGCCCTTGCATTTAGACTGATAGTGCCGCTTCTGAGTGCGGTAGCGGATCTTGGCACGGCTTCTGATGCCGTATCACAGCAGCAAAAGCAGTTTGCAAGTGCTACGCAGGGTTTCCAAACCTTTTTCATCAACTTTTTGTATGGTTTTCACATCATTTCTGCCGAGTCAAGAACCACTTTGGCCGAGGTTTTTGACACAGGAGGTACGGTGGTTCTACTTGCGATCCCATTTTTCTTTCTGGGATCCGTGTTTACTGCGCTTGGGGCAACATTGATCGGTATTGGCTGGCCCGTACTCGTAGCTACCCGCGTGTTGTTGAAACTGCAGGCTGCGGAAAGGTTGGCACGCCACGCTGTAGAAAACGAAGACGCAGACTCATTCAAGAAATTCCGCAATAGCGAAGTAAGTGTGACGAATAATGCAGTACAATGCACGTGGTGGCTCGAGTACTGGGTGGTGTACACCAACGTCATGTTGGCTCACGGCGTGTTGGACCAAATTTTGTTTTGGTTTCCTTTTTGGCACCATATGCTTCTGCTATATACGCTATGGCTTCAGCTTCCATATTTTCGAGGGGCGCACAACATTTTCAAAATTGCCTTGAAAACATTTTACGCTGTGCGTGCTTTCATCGGTGGAGGTCCAATTCCAGGGTCGGAGGACTCTTTGGATGATTCTTCAGAAGAACCAGACTCCACCAAGCTTGACTCCATTGACGAGGTTTCAGAATCTGAACCGGACAAGAAGAGAAAGAAAAAGAAGAAGAAAAATCAAGCTCTCAAATCGCCTCCAGAAAAAGAAGAAGACGCCAAGAGTTGGTTTTCCTTCGGAGGTGGAGTGGCAAAGCCAAGTACAACTGAAGAGGAAGAGGAAGAAGAAGAAGAAGAAGAAGAAGAAGAAGAAGAAGAAGAAGAAGAAGAGGTGGAGGAGGGAGAGGGGGAAGAATACCAACAAGAGCAGCAAGAAGAAAAAGAAGAAGACCAAAAAAGCTTAGAGGACGTAGAACCTCAGGAAGTCTTGCAAGACGAGGAGACAAATTCCGAAACGAGCGAATTTGAAGTGTCAAATCCCGCGTTTGAACAAGATCAAGAGGTTGAATCCGATGAAGAACTTGCCCAACTTGAAAAAGAAATGAAACGCCTCCAAGCTGAAATGGACCAACGTGCTTCAAAGCGCACACCGAAGAAGAAAGAGGCAAGCAAAAAGCGATCTAGTTCAAAAAAGAAGAAAAAGTCTCGCTCGAGCACTTCTGATACACCCCCTCCTGAGAGCCTCGACAAAAAGACTGGTGGGTGGCTTTGGTAACTTATTGAACATATGAATAAAATTGGAACTAGATTTTTTTTATTTTGATGTGGTATTTTTTTTTTTTGGTTTTTTGTTGTTGTTGTCTATATTACTAACTTTCAAAACTGTAATGTTTTGGGGCGGGGAGATGACCTTATGCAAAGACAAACTTCGTCAAAGGGCCCATATCGGACAGCTCGGGCTGAGGCTCTAATTCCTCAGCACCGGTAACTTCGTCCCCGGAAAGCATGTCGTCCGTGCCACTCAAACTATCAGTGGTTTCAGACTCTATCCAAGTATTTATCGGGTCTGTTGCCTCCTCTCCGACTGCAACGAGGTTGTTGATCATGTCCATCTCACCTGGCAATAGCCGTTTTGAGCTAGACTTTTCCTGGCAACCAGTTGGTGACAAAGGCAAAATATCCGTACTGCACTCGCCGAAACCGTTGTACAGCTCGTGCACGCCCGTTGGCGAACCGTACGATGACGTCGTTGCCGTTGACGCCGCAGTGTTCCCCATAATACCAGACATTAACCACTTAATGTCTTCGTCGTTGACCTTGTCCAGCGCCGCAGTAGCGTCGTTCGAGAGAACAGTGGAAATGGTCAGCCCTTTGGAACTACTATCTGGCGCCAAATCGTCGTCAAAAACGGAATCAACCGAGTTTTTGCGCCCTGGTCTCGTTAAAAGACGCACCTTTTTCGAGCCGCGGCCATCCTTGAGGTCTGCGGAACGCTTACCTCCAACAGACCTGCGCACGGACGAAGATGCTTCGCCTGTATACTTGGCCTCGGAACCACTGTACTTGATAGGTGGAGGGGTTGCCAACGAAACATTCATCGAAGCTACATTCGATGCAGTAGGCGTCATCGGCTCATTACTTGCGTGTCCACCACTTGAGCTGCTTATCGAAAGCCCCTTCCTCTGGCCCCTTCGCGATCCAGAGTTCCTGCGTTCACCATGGTTGCGCGGGTTGCTAGCGGTGCTCACCATACTAGGTGGTACCTCTTCGCCTTTGATCTCCGCGGTTTTAGCCATCTTTTGGAAATATTTTTGCGCGTGCGTACGGATTTGTACCACCGTGCGAGAAGGGATCATGGCTGCTATCTTTTTCCACTCCTTGCCATGCTTCTCAAGACCGTCCACAAAAGTTGCGTGCTCTTCTTTGCTCCAACGCCCAGTGTTTTCAGTCATCGTTCTAGTCACTGGCGTTTCTACTGTTGCCATTTCCATCTTTTCCATATGGGCTTTTAGTTTTTTTGGCAGCTGCGTTCCACGAGCAGTACTTAGAGTAGCATCGTGCGAACTGGTAAAGTGGGGTGGCGCCATTGTCAACCTTGTATTTGCAACTTTTCTAAATCGGCGGTTTACAGTGGTTCCTAACGCTGTAGTTTCTTATATTTCTTGAAACCTGGGATGTGTGGGGGGGCGTTTGCTTCTTTTTTTTGTTGATTCAATCCAGCAACATATGCGGCACAAATTAGTTGCGACCACCCTTTTTTTTGTTTTTTCGTTCTATTCAGCAAGAATGTTTTCAAAACGTTCACAAAAGCAACTACCTTTTGCTTGTTTCTTTATGTGTGTATCAATCACAACTTTTTAGACACAAACTAACTGTCAAACAAGTCTGTTCTTGAATTTGCAGCGGCGAACAATCAATCCAGTTCCTGTCCCTTGAAAAAAAATTCTTTCTTTCCTTACCAAAACCAGGAAAAACGGTAACGTTCGTCTCAATAATCAAACTAAAAAGCGTTTGGACAACTGTTGTTGAGGTTTGTGTTTCTTTTTTTTCAACGCAAGATATCAAATTGAAAAAATAAATGCTCAACCAAGAATTACTTCCTTCGCCCAAGTTCTTTGGATCTTTTTTTGGGGGTGATTTTTTTTCTTTTCTTTTTTTTTCTTTTTTTTGGTGGGGTCGGGAAAACTAAGTAAAATGGACGTATCTTTGTGAAATCCTAGTAAATATCTATGATTATGTGTAGTCTTCTTTTTTATTCTGAAAACTTGGATTGTCCCGATTAAATGGTTTTGTTTTGCCGTACACATGGGTTTTCCATCGGGAAAATTTAATATTAACGGAATGAGAAAATAAGGACCACAAGAAACTGAATCTCCAATATCAAGCCAAAAGACGTTTCATGTTTTTTGAAATAGGTCTTGTATTATTTAAATCTGCCCATTTGTGCGGCTCTGGCGAAAAAAAATGAATCAATGCGATTGGGCCGAGTCCCCGGCCGACCTCTCGTGTCCTCTGGTGCCCGCTCGGCCTGCCCGGCCCGCCTGGATTACGTCCCATGACTACACATAGAAGAAAACGGAACTCAGAGAGACAGAAAGACTACCTACGGCGGTGGTTGCAAATCAGGAATCTTTGTTTCCCGAAACGATTCTATGAGTCTCTGTGTTGTCCATGTAAGAACTTTTGGGCTTGTTCTTTTTGGTGGGGAACGACTCTCGCCACGTCACCAGCTCCAAGATCGGTAGGAGAGCATACAAGTTCAGCCCACGAGCGGCACTCTTGAGATTCTTGACAAGTCGGGAAACAACAGCCGGATTCAGGAAAGAAAGAGCAACATTCGAGCCATGGAGGGGTGTCCCGTGAGAGATTCGATCGATCCCTTGAAAGCTTGAACGACTCGGCGGGGCCATGTCGATATAAAGTGGTATGGCACAAAAAGACTCAATCAACCCTTGCGACGACGTTTCGAGTCTTGAGATGAAGAGTCGCGTTGGTTTTGAGAAAAAACATCGGGGCGATTTGCAGCCAAGTGCAGTAGGTTACTTGATACGTCAGAATCAACAAACGCAGTGCGACTCTGGTTCTTTCTGTACTTTTCTTGCTGCTCTTTCCATTTCGGATCAATGGTTTCAATCCGCATGTGCTCGTTAACTCCATCTACTTCGAGCTCCCGACCATCTGGGAGTGCTATTTTCGGCTTGCTACTACTTGATCCCACGGCAGCAGGTTGATAGTCATGCAGAATCTTTAATTTATCGGTTCCGTCCGATACTTGCACGGCAGCCTTTGGTTTCCCATCAAAATCTATGGTTTCTACTAGAGCAAAATCATGCCAGTCGATTTCATGAAATCCGACAAGGTCCTTATCTACTTTTGCCTTTTTCTCCAACTTGAGCTGTTCTTGAGCAGCCTCAAACTCAAACCGGTGGATTGCACGGTCAAGTACTTGGAAAAAGTCACAAAACTTGGCTTTCACCAAACGCGTTGTTTCAGACCAATCGGAAACCGTTTTGTATTGCTGTACCATGCTATTAAAGAAATCGTTGTGCTGATTGCCAGATTCAAGAAAGTTGAACTCTGATTGATTTGAAGCCCTTAGACTGGAGAGGAATGAATCGCCATTTATTGCCGCGTATTTTGCTGTCAGTTTTATCAGGTCCACTACTTTTCTCTTTATAGGCTCACCCGGATGCCTTGCTAAAAACGCTAGGGTAGGAGGTGCCTCAGAGCTATAGTGTTGCTTATCCTCCTTGAGAGAAATTGTGGAGGAAAGTTTTTGTCCTTTTGAAACGATCTCGTTTTCTTCTCTGCTGCTTTCTTGTTGCTCTGCTGGTTGCTCTTCTTTATCAACGGGATTTGTTGCGTTTTGATGTTGATTGAGTGTCAGAGCATCCAGTCTAGAGACATAATACGCATAATAAACATGTCCAGGATTGATAAACTCAAACTTGGCTTTTCCCAACTTGCGTATATTATCCTCAAAACTTTTCCCATTTTTTGACACATGTTCTGATGTCACTTCAATTAATTCACGTACAACTTTTGGTGGCTTGATCAAACCAACAACAGAACCGTGACCAGTGTCATCATCCATTTTGGTTTTGGTTTTTCTCTTTTCATAAGATCCACTATGGTGGAGTTTTTATAAGATGCTCTATGCATGGTGGAGTTTTCATAAGATCCTCTATGTTACGACAATAAATCGTAGATTAAGGAGAGACTCTAGTAAGATACATTAGTACGGTACGGTAGAATTAGCTAATCAGTACAACTTCTTGTACACAATCATTTCAGGATTGTCTCCTAACGGCATTTACTTCTATCCGATATTGCACCATGGCGATTTTGAGAACTCCAGATGTTCCGTTCAAAGAACACACTAAAGAGTTTGAAAACAAACCAATCCGCACTTCAATGGTGGAAAGAAATCGGAAGTGAACGCCATCCTAACCTTGCAAAGCTTGCTTTGCATATCCTGGCCATACCTGGTACGCAAATAGAGTGCGAAAGGCTCTTCAGCATCGCTGGAATCTTAACTCGGCACAGGCGAACAAGAACAGATGCAGATCTCGTGGATGTAATTATGTATGTAAATCATAATTACCCCGATCATCGTGCACTAAGTGGGGCGGTAGAATCTATTGACGAGACGGAAGAAGAACAGGAGCAAGAAGCTATCCGACTCCTCGAGGAAGAATCGGTTTCTGATTCTGATGAAGAAGATTTTTCCAGCGAAGACGAAGGGGAGTCGCAGCAAAAGCATTGTTAGTCATATATCAGGCGATATTGACTTATAAAAATCTAAATTTTTGCTCAAGGTTTTAATTTTTACAAGCAACTTAAGCTAAAGACAAAACGACATTGGAGACTCGGTCAACAAAGCTGAGCTCGAGTTGACCCAAAAACATATGTGATAATCAGACTTGGAACCTCTGAAAAATATTGATACATTCTTAACCTTTCTTAGCTCTTCAATCCACAGTCCAGTCAAGTGTTCGGTTCATCCGTTCATCACTTGCATGTTCTTTTCAAACATCTCAAATATCGGATTCAAACCCTTCCGATTACGATCCGATCCGTGATCCGATATCTCGGCGAAACAATATCGGATCGGATGAAACGCATCTGATTCCGCTATCGGAACAACACTGTTCAGCACTTTATCTAAAAATAGAAGAGTCGGAACGACTACGCGAGTCGAGAAAAGGTGTTGAAAATACGGTCCGACAGCCTGGCCCGTGGCCCCGGGACGAACGGAAACGACCAAGAAACGACCCGGCTGCCCAGGTCGCATACATAAAGGTGCACGGCTAGAAGGTACGGTACGAGGTACGCCACGTACGTAGTCGAGCTACATAATAAGGTTCCGGTGCTCCGCTCTGCTCCCAGTAATAACTCAGGCTCGATTTACTCCGAATCCACGTGTGTATGCGGGGAGCGACCCGGTGTATGTCAACTGGTGGTGATCACTGGGACTGGCCTTCTCGGGATAAAGTTCTCGTTCCCGAGCCTGAGAATGTACTAAACAAAACAACAGACACAGAACTTTATGGAAGATAGAAAAATGTTGTCGGTTGAACAAAAGCGTGAAAGTGTAGAAACGATGCCAAGCAATTCATCGTCTATTAAACAGACAAAAATGGAGGGGGAAAAGGGTCCAGTGGAGGTGGAAGAGGTAGTTGTAGAGGAGGAATGTACAACGATTAAAAGAACCGAGTCACTGACCAAAGACGAAATAGATACTGGGAGATTTGATGAGATTAAGCCAGGAAAAGTGCGGAAAACAAAAGGATATACGCGCGCTTTTGCCAAAGGAGCTATGAGTGAAGAACTGCGAAAGCTTGGACGACCCGTCATGATCATGGGCCTGCTTTTTCTGGAGTCGCCTCTTGACGTTGAAACCATGCGTAAAACTTTGGGTGCCCGTATGCTTTCACTACCCCATTTTCGGTCAGTGATGCAGTATAAAAAAGGGAAAGCTCCAAAATGGGTGGAGGTTGCACCAGAAGAGATTGACCTTGTTTACCATTTTCACAAAGTGGAGCAGGAGAAGGCACTGAACCAGAAGGGACTGAGTGAGTTCTTGAGCAATCTGAATGAAACTAGCCTTGACTATGAGAAACCGATGTGGCGGTTTCATTATTTGGAAAAGATGGAAGAGGGTAAACCGCTGCTTATTGCCCAAATTGACCACACAATTTGTGACGGAACGACGGCGGTAGCTGTGCTGAAAGATGTTCTAATGGACCCTAAAGTCAAGGGAGAGACTAAGAACGGGCCTGGTGGAAAACCAAGCGTGAAGAAGATGCGTGCCAAGCCACAGCTCTCGTTTGCAGGGAAAACAGGGGCGTTTTTCGGTGGTATCCGAAACGGCGTTCTTGGTCCATTGCTACCCGGTGACACGAGAACCAAGCTCAAGGTAAAAGACCACCGTAACCCAAGTAAATCGAAGTCTTGTGCCTTTACCGAGACGATTGATCTGGACAAAATCAAGGAGATCAAAAACCAATTTCCAGGCGCTAGTGTCAACGACATTTGCTTGTGTCTCATGACGATGACCCTTCGGAGCTATTACGAAGAAATCCAAGATCCGATAATGAAAACGAAAAAAACAGTCCGTGGAAACTTTCCCTTGGATTTGCGCAAACCAGGAAAGGACATTCTCAAGGACCAGTTTGGAAACAAGTTCTCCACGCCTTACTTTCGGTTCCCGCTTCACTACAAGTCCTGCGAAGACTTGGTGTGGCAAATCAAGCGCCAAATCGAAATCACCAAGATTTCACCCGAGCCCAAGATCCTCAACTCTACAATCAACAGCGTAGCCAAGCTTCCCCCGGTAACTATGAAGAACCTTGCGCTTGATGCGAGCGGCAAGGTCACCTCTATGCTTTCAAATGTAATGGGCCCAAGTGACCCAGTGCACATATGTGGTACCCGTGTGGAGCACATTTCTTTCATTGCTTGCTCGCCTATTGGGCTCTACTTTGGGGTCATTTCTGCATTTAACAAGCTGTCCGCTTCAATTGTGCTCGACTACGAGTGTGAGCCCGACGCCACCAAGCTTGCCAAACACTGGTTGCCGAGCTTTGAAAAGCTTTACGCCGATACCGTAACAAACCACCCGGAAAAGTTCAAACAAAAATAATAACTTATACTTACAATATGGGCTCTTCGTTCTCGTCACAGATTTCATCAAGTTCTTCTTCGTCACCGTTCCCTGCTGACGAAAACTTTGAGTACACCGTGTGGCCCGCGGCATTAAATAGCGCTAGAAACAACGAAAAATATTTCGCACTAGGCTGCACTGTACTTTGGCACGTCGAGCGTACTGATTCCAGTAGCAAAAACGACCCGCCCAATATTAGACTAAACTTGCCTAGCCCTGATAACAACGGGCGAGAATTTAAATACACCTTGAATATCTGCACAAGCACGTAAGGGATCTGTTCGTGCTGTTTTTGAGCTTTAGGCTTAAGCGATAATGCATTCGACACCATTGAAGCAGCCCTCCCTTCTCTACTTTCTTCGCTCGCACTAGGAGTCAAGTAATCTCCACTCAGATCTTCGCTACAAGCTCGACTTGAACGATTCGTATAACTTTGCGCAGTAATCGATGTCACTGAACTCGACCAACTGTCTTTTCGCTTTACTGGAAAGCTCGGAGGACATGTATCTAGAGTCCAGTTGCATTCATCCAGTTCTTCTTCTGAATCTGCGCAAGAGAATACATCTTCTTCTTCGTCGTCACTTTCGAAATTCGTGTAAAAGTCCCAGCCCGACTTCGAAGACCTGTTACGACGATTCTTGAAGCTCTTCTTTTCACTCTGTACACGATTTGCACCTTCCCAACTTTGATTAGGTAACATTGTCATTAAATTCGACACAATTTCCTTTTCACTAACCTTTTGTGGACTCGACACTCGTGTTGGTAACGATGGCGTCGAAAACGATTTTTCCACTTTACAAACATTATTATCACGAATTTGTTCAAGATTTCTTATGTTACGATTACGACGTACACCAGCCATCTTTTCCCATTCAAGTGATTTTTTAATTCCTGATGATTGAGGGCTCGGATGAAGCGAATCAAACAAAACTTGTTCTTATTTTTGTTTTTGTTTTTCTTTTTTGCCGAGTCGGGGTGTTTTAAGAAAAAAAATGGAGGTAATGTTTTCCGTATATAGTCTTAGACGAAATCGATGAAATGTGATTTCAAGCACTTCTAGGAGCTGACCTACCATGTATACCTTCGTTGAAAAAAGGGAGTTGGAGAGCAATTAACTCCTCAAGCTTTGCAAACGAGTTAGAACTGAACATACGTACTACGTGTACACACGTGTGTTTACAATGGTACACACACACACACGTGTGCACATGTATCACAGGTAGGTGACAAGTCCAGAGTCATGAAAGCGTTTGCAAGATTTCAAGAAGATTGACATTGGTCAACATACATGAACATTGGTCGCTCCCCGCTCTTTATTTCCGTTTATTCGAAAAAAAAGCCTAGGCGGACATTTGAAACTTCGGATTTGTCGAATGTATCTTCTAACGGGGAGCGATGTCCAGGTCTCGAGCGCTCCCCGAGCGCAAGCTTCTACTGCCCAGGCGTGGTCCCGAGACTTTTTTGAAAAGTGCGGGCCCACCCGACAGGGCAAAAGAGCTCAACGCAGTTGTAAACAGTTGCCAATCAGGACTTGGAACCCCGAGTTCACGCTAACCCTTTACCAACGAGACATTCTCTCTCGGGGGCGCTTGTAAAAACAAAGGATGAAAAGGGAGGAGTATGAAAAACTTTTGGAAAAGGTATTAAAAGCGATTGATTTAGGAGGTGGGTCGAGTGCTCGTGAATGTTTGTATAAAATAGTGAGTGATTTGGACCTTCGTGAAAGTGGTGGTGAATCTCATGGTGTGGATGCGGATGTTGTGACGAGTTTGGCGTCGACGTTTTTACAAGAACGAGCGAAAAGCAACAGTAGATCGCAAGTTTTGAAGGATGCTACGAAATATGGGTGGAAATGCTTTTGTGATGGGAGTTTGACGATCCAACAAGTTGCAGATATGTATAAATGCTCACCTTATTTATTGGTGCGGTCAATTGTGCGGTACAAGTTTGAGCAAGTGCAAGGTGTTGCAATATCGAAAAAAGGCCTCGGGCAGCTCATGCGTTCGCCACAGCTTATAGACTGTGAAAAATTGAGAATGCAAGTGCTAGATTGCATTGAAGCAGATGTGTCATTTTCGCCGTACCATGATCGCATTCGTGAAGTGATTGGGGATGAACACGAGTTTATTTTGCGTCGCAAGTTGAGTGCAAGGGGTGTATACTTCAAAACGGAAAACGATTTGAGGGAAATAGGTATGTCTAAGACCCCTGATATGAGGCTTGAAGTTCCTATAATAGTAAGTGGTACAAGTGGTGAGAACCGGCTGATAAATTGGATTGACAGTAAGGCAATGTTTGGTGACCCAGTTTCGTACGCTAGCCACTGCGCGCAGTTCCAGGGGTATGTGAATCGCTTTGGTCCGGGCCTTGTAATTTATTGGTTTGGGTTTGTGGATGATTTGAATAATGATGCTGATGTGTTACTGAGCCACGGTATTCCCGAAATTATTACAAGTTAGTATACTGTTGGAGTTGAATGCGAAGTTGTTGGTTTTCGGCCTCTAGCGCTTTCTGTTTTTCGTCGATGTCTGTAATTGCAGCACTCCACTCCTGTATAGTATGGTCCCTGTCTGCCAAGAGGCTTTCTAGGAAAGATCTATCTGCCTCACTTACACTATTCTGAACATCATGCTTCTGTACTTGGCGCTCCAGTTCTTGGACCCTGTTTTCCAAAAACGAAATGTAGTCTTGTTGGTTCATTCCAAATGTTGGATCTCTAGGGGGCGTCAAAGGGGATGGAAGTGGCCCCAAAGGTGGACTTGGTGGGGGAGACAAAGTGGCGGAGCTTTCGGTCAACAGCCCCGAAAGTTGCTCCTTAATGGTGCGTAGTTCTGAAGTGATGATGGAGACCCCGGGTTGAGATCCTGTGGAGGATTCCCTTGAGATGGACCGGTCCCTAGTATCTAATTTTTTTGGAATGTCTTCATCAATGAGGCTGGAGTCATCCTTAACGCCTGTGGGGAAGGAGGAGTCTTTATCGAGCTGGTCGTGTTCAACGTGGTCGACACCTCCAACATGGGCATACGCGTGTGACTCGATACCATCAAGTTGACTATCGAATTTCGACAACCTGCGAAAATATGGTGTATTTCCTCTTTCTGGGGGGGGATCTTCTTTCTGCGGTTTTGACCTTTTAGGCGTGGTAGCAATGGCGGTTTTGGAGGTAACAATTAAGCGCTCTACGTCTCCAATAAGCTTGCTGATATTCTGTCGCATACGACTGTGCTCGGCCTCTGCAGCAGTTATAAAGTTTGTGCCAAATTCTTCCACAGAGATGCCGGGTGTCGTACTTTTCTTTTGCGACAAGCTCTCTTCGGCTATTGCGAGCTTCTGGCGTAACTCGTCAATCTCTTGCCTATATTTTAACAGTAGTGCACTCTCATCCATAACTTCATTGACTTTGATAGTCCGTCTTACGCGCTTTGCGCGTGAAGCAAAACGCAAGGTGTTCAAGGTTTCGTCTTTCGCACCACACCACGGTGTCACGGTACAAACGATTGCAATTCTTGAGTTTCCGTCGAGCGATTTCTGTAAAATACGCGTCAGCTTGGAATCTCGGTAAGGGATGTGTGCCGGTACTATACCCTTTTTTTTCTGCCCTCGCTCAGATAACTTGAAGATTATGCTTGTTAACGTCAGCAAACTTTTATTAATCGATGACCCCTCGTGTCTCCGCGAGCGAGACTGGATTGACTGTGCTGCTTCGCTGCCAGCTAGATCAACCAAGTTGAGAGTGGCCACGCGTGCTGATTTCCTTCCAGCCCTTGCTGTATTCGTTTCCCTCTCCTTACTTTCTATTACCAGGCGAAAGATTGTGTGCGATCGAGAGCTTTGTTTGTTGTAGTCTGTACACCCCACGTGCCGGTGCGCCTCCCCGGCAGAAATCAGCGCAAACACTTGTTCCGGAGTTACGACTATTTTCTCTTCAAGGCCTTGCACACGTGGGCCCAGTTTGGGGTCTTCAAAAATTTTTAGATTCATCGACGACGGCTCGAATAAATCATTGATGCTTTCGTTGTAAACCTCCATATAAGAAGCGCGCAACAAAAACTCGCGTTCAGGTCGTTCGTCGATGTAAGCAAATACATCATGGACAGCTCGAGGAATTGCTCCAGGGTTCTCACTGGTCCCTTGCATTGTATACGTCTTGCCTGTACTTGTTTGTCCAAATGCGAACGCCACACTGTGTTTCCCTTCCACTGAACTTTCAACAAGCTCTTGCACCATTTCAACGTAAACAGCATCTGTGCTTTCCTGTTCCCCAAACACCCGATCAAAATGAAAGTCCGCGCTATTTGTATCTGCTGGAGACGTACTTCGTGAAGGACCAGCAGATTCCCCATACCTGTCTGACAGAGATTGTCTCGCACGTTCACTTCTTGTAACTGGAAAAAGCGCCTTAACACTATTTTGATCACATTTCCAGCAAGATTCCCCTCCACGCTGATTTACCCCCCCATACGTGTCGCCCTTGGCTTTACTAATACTATCACCACCATCACCACCACCCCTTCTTTCACGCGTATTTACAGGACGGAATCGAATACATACACGAACATTTTCGTCTGTACTGTTCTTCATTTTCGGTCTGCATCCATGTATGGTTTGATATACACATGGTTTCCTCCCTATCATGATGCCGGCCCCCGATGTGGTTTGTTGGACGATCGATGCCACCGCTCTCGAGAACGAATAGACCTATTCATAAAGTCTTATGAATCGATGATGATGTGAATAGTGAATAGATCTATAGTTGAGAATCTTTTGACTGAATCAATGCATGCATACTCATACAATATTATGTCGAGGGGGGAAAACCGTTCATCTTGGAGTCTTTCATTCTCAACGACGTGCGTTTGGATCCCTTGTATGATCCATTCCTTTGGCGAATACATTCATACATAGTGTTCATAAAAAATGGCAAGTGTACCAACCATAGACAAACCATGGACATCGTTTAGCAAAGAATAGCCCTGGTCCATTCTTTCCAAGGGCATGTACTCACGAGTGATCAATGAACATGTATCAGGACTCGCGACACAGCAAGAGCCCGAGTTTTGTATCCGGAGCCCGTTTGTATCCATTGGCTTCCAATTAAAAAAAAAAAAAAAAGATAAGAAAGAAAAAAATTCAAATCTCAACTCACTCTTTGAATCGATCGTATTGTGTTTCTTTGTTGCTGGTGTAAAATTTTTTGTTGAGGAGGGTAAGATAAGGGCGAGGAGTAACTGCAAATTAAAGTTTCTTGTTTTTGTAATCAATCGAGTCGAAAAAACTCTTGTAGGGAAGAAGGAAGGAACGAACGAAGGAATTGTTGTTATTTTTCTTTGATTGGTAGGGTAGCTAGCTCCTCACGAGTGGAGAGAAAGAAAAAATGTGCGGTGTTATTGGATTGCTTTTAGCCAATGTTGATGAACACTGCCGTCAACATCTGTTTGATGGACTTACAGTGCTGCAACACCGTGGACAAGATGCCGCTGGTATGGTGACAGCAAATACGCAAAAGAATGTTGGCATTACAAGGTTTAATCAAGTCAAAGGAAAAGGGATGGTTCGGGATGTGTTCGGACAAAGTGAAATGCTAAAGCTTGAGGGGAATGCAGGTATTGGCCACTGTAGATATCCTACGGCGGGGTCTAGCTCTTCTGAAGAATCGCAACCCATGTATCTTAATTATCCGTGCGGACTGGCGCTGGCGCACAATGGCAATTTGACAAATAATATAGAACTTCAGGAACATGTTAGTAGTTTGCACCGACACTTGAACACGAAAAGTGACTCGGAAGCTCTATTGAACGTTTTTGCGGAAGAGCTACGATCGCAGCTGGATATTCGAGGGGGCGAAAGACAGGAGAAAATCTCACCCGAGTCAGTGTTTGTTGCATGCAAAAAGACTATGGAGCGCTGCCGCGGTGGTTACGCGGTTTCAATTCTTGTGCACGATGTTGGCGTTCTTGCATTTCGTGATCCGTGGGGGATCCGCCCCATGATGATGGGAAGCCGTGAATCCAAAACTCTTGAAGGTGGTATCGACTACATATTTTCCAGTGAGTCAGTGGCCAGTGACACGCTTGGCTTCACGATGATACGCGACATCAAGCCCGGTGAGTGCGTACTCGCTATTCCAATGAATCCGGATCAACCACGCCAAGACAAAGGCTTATTGTGTCGTCAACTTGTCGGTACTGGTGACCTCAAAGACACTGTACCTTGCCTCTTCGAATATGTATATTTTGCTCGTCCCGACTCTGTAATCAACCAAGTATCCGTTCACGAGTCGCGACTCATCATGGGCGAAAAGTTGGCAGAAAAAATTAGACGCGTCCACCCCGATGAAAAGATCGATGTTGTTATTCCCGTGCCCGATACGAGCCGTATCAGTGCTCTTTCGTGTGCACAAAAACTAGGCATTCCTTATGTCGAAGGCTTTGTCAAGAATCGTTACATCGGACGAACGTTCATCATGCCTGAACAAACTGTCCGCAAGAAAAACGTCCGCCTCAAGTTGAATACAATTAAAAAGGAATTTGGAGGCAAAAACGTCTTGATCGTTGATGACTCTATAGTGCGTGGAACAACATCCACAGAGTTGGTCCACATGGCGCGAGATGCTGGAGCCAATAAAGTCTTCTTTTGCAGTGCTTCTCCAGAAATCCGCTATCCAAACATCTACGGCATCGACCTCCCAAAGTCGGAGGAATTAGTGGCTTTTGGAAGAGATCTCACACAGATTTCGGAAACACTTCAAGCAGATTGGGTCTTGTTCCAAGACTTGAAAGATCTTGAGGAATCCGTTCGCGTTCTCAACCCCGAAATTACCAAATTCGAGGGCTCCACATTCAACGGCAAGTACGTTACTGGCGATGTCAATGAAATATATTTTCAAAAGCTCTCTGCAGAACGCGCTAATGATGTCAAAGTCAAGCGCGAATATGATAGATCCAGTTCAACACTCTCCACCGTTTCCTAAGTTTTATTTATTTTTTAAAAAGTCAAGAGCGGACGATTTTATACAACTAAACATGTCTTATTTTCAACTTACGAGTATGTCTAATCTATTTATTTGCGAGCATAAGCAGGACCTTTGTGGAATCCAGTATTGCCCCAAGCAATAGCAGAAGCTGGGTCACGGTCGTTTTCGATGTAGTCAAGGGTGCCACGTTCGTATGGGGAAAAGTGAGTGTCAGGCGCTCCAGCATCTACAACAAAGACTTTGTATGCTGCAAAACTGCATGCAAAGCCTACAATGCCAAGAATTGGAATAATTTCAGGGTTTGCTTTAACGTTCACCCATGTCTTCATAAAGTTTGGTTCCTTTTGAAGTTGTCCGTATCCAGGTACAGGTACAGGTTCAGCGTGAGCCATTTTCAAGCCACGGCGTTGTTGTTGAACAGCATTACGGCCTACACGAGTTGCTACTTGACGAAACATTTTACTTCTTTTCTTGTTCTAAATGACTGAGAGTTTTTTTTATATATATAAAGTTGCTTTGGTTTGTTTTGTTTTGCGGAACCTTGTTTTGTGTTTTGTTTGTTTGGGTTTTGACCCTTTCAGATGATTTACAAAAAAAAAAAAAAAAAAAAAAAAAAAAGCCTGTTTGTCTGTAAGGTAGCCATTTTGCTAAATTTCTCCGAATTCCATCTGAATGTGAATTTACAGCTTGATAGATAGAAAAAAAGTAAATTTCCCGATATTATCCCGGTATTTCATCTTTCACATGATACATAGCATTTTTCGGGGAAATACAAATTTCTTTTGGATACCTTGGCATCACGTGCTTTGAAAAACTCGTGGTGCGCGTAATCGTCACGATGCACTTTCAAGGTCGGCATCATCGCGTGATCACCACTCATGGTGTGTCCGTCACCACCAATTGTATTGCGGTTTCATAGCCATGATAGGACGTCGTGTGCTGGTAGTAGTCTTTAATGCGTGCATGCATGCATGCCAGCTGTAAACTTTGAAAGACCCCCACTTGTTTGTGTTTACAAAAGTGTTCTCGGCGTTCTCGCACGAACCGACGTTCAGGGGCGAAGTGAAATTGAAAAAAAAGAGTTTCCTGAATTGTTTTTTCGTCTTAAGGTAGAGGAAGAGAAGTATTGCGCATGCGATCTTTGTCGTTTACAGAACTTTGAAGTCTCTAGACCCTCTACAAACTACCTATAAAAGTACTTTCAAACCTAAGGCTGCCCACTCAGTCTTCAATCCCACTGAAATTTATGTACATCACTTCAGCCAGTGACAGCCAATCCACCCTTGAAAGTCCTGAATTCGATTTTGTAAATTACATTCATTCCTCACTAGATTAGGCAAGACAGTAACGAAGGTTTTCATTTTTTGAAAATTCAAAAAAAAACAGTTTCAAAAAAAATCTGAATGAAAGAAAAAGAATGAGTTTAGGTAAACTTCGATTGGTTGCTGATTCTCTTTTAGAAAATGCATTATCAGGTAGTGTCGTGATAAATCGTAAACGATCGCGTGTGGTTGTTTTTGAGCAAGAGAAAAGTTTGATTCGTAAATTGCATGTCGATAGTCTTAGAAGGGAAGAAAACGTCGTTAGCGGTATATTTACTCGTGAATATAATGATATGTTGAATGAGCATAATGAAAAACGTGACGCAAGGGTGGTTGAAGAGCAACTTGTGAAAGATATTTCTGAATCAAAAAAATTGTTGTTCGATCAAACTGTGGAGCAGCAAACGATGAAATTGATTGTGAGTCGTATTCTCCGTACAAGTGCAGCCGGTGTCGAGGCGGTAAGAGATGCTGATGCGAGGGGGGAAGAAGGATCGTCACGACCGGATAAAGAAACGTTAATTCCTTTTACAAAAAGAGATAAGCTTGTGACAGACACGTTGGCAATTTTTGAAAAGTTGCAGGAGTTGGACAAACAAGATTTAGAACTTGAACGTGAGGTTTTATCCAAGCAGCACCAACTTCGTGTGTCTTGGTCCAAGCATGGATCAAATGGTGGTGGTGTTTCAAAACGCGCAGCTGTTCCAAAAGAAGATGAAGCAAAGTTGCGCGTTCACAATGAATGGTTGAAGCACGTTTTAACAACCGCGGCTTTAGAGGGTAAAGTCGATCTTTCTGTGAGAAAAGATATTATGGGCCTTATAATGAGCGAGTTGTAAAAGGTTTCCAATGTAATATGCTTGGTGGTAGGCAGCAAGCTGCCAACTTTCTTTCCGAGCTACTAGCCAGCTCTAGAGAGTAGTTTAGCTAGTAGAGTAGTAGAGGGTAGAGAAGCAGGGTAAGCGAAGGACGGCGTGAGCTTACGACGTTTGATGCCACAAGTGCAGTGTATGATAGCCCGCCCTGCAGGGCAAAAGAGCTCGACGCACTCGCCCACCGGGAGGGAGTGATACTCCTTTGCTTTTGACTTTGACGGGAGGAAAAAGAAAAGGAAAAACAAGAAAAAAAAAGGGGGGGAAAACCCAAGGCAAAGATAATGTTGTTGTTTTGTCTCGGTTTCGCGTTTGCAATACAATGTGCAATCGTGTTGTATTTTGTTTTGATGATCCCATCCGTACGTGGAAAGATGAGTGGTGGAAAATTTGATTTGCAGGGTCGATCTGTGGTCGTAACGGGAGCTGCTTCTGGAATTGGTAAAGAACTTTGCTTGTCCATAGCTAGAAAAAGTAACTGTCATGTGCATATGGTGGATACAAACGAGGATATGCTAGGTAAGGCAGAATTGGAATTAAACACAATAAAAGATCATAGTACAAAAGTATGGACACACGTATGCGACGTGACAAAATTGGAGGACGTACGAGCAACAGGAAAACGCATCCGTTTGTTGTCTTTGGACTGTGGCGAAAAGCACGTTTCGCTGCTAGTAAATAATGCGGGAAAAGTGAAAGGCGAAAAGCTGAAGGATCTTGACGTGGAAGCATTTGAGTACTCTATGAAACTTGGTGCGGTTTCGCATTTCGCCATGATAAAAGAGTTTCTTCCTGGTATGCTTACGGAGAACGACGGTACGATTGTGACCATGTCGTCGCTGATGGGGCTGCTTCCTGGGTGCCGTCTGGGAGACTATTGTAGTGCGAAATCGTCAGTGATAGGTCTAAACGATAGTTTGTCTCTGGAGCTCGGTACGATCCCGGGAAATCGTGTGCACTGTTTGTTAGTTTGCCCATATGCGGTGGACACGGGCATGTTTAACGGCGCGTTTCGTGCCCCCGATCTGTTTTTGACTCGCTATTTGTTTCCGTTCCTAAAGACGCAAGACGTTGTGGATAGAATTCTTGTGGGAATCTATGAACGTGAATATGTGGTTGTTCTCCCGTGGATTCTGACCTTGGTTCCGTACGTAGCTCGAGTGTTGCCGGTGCCGTTGTTTCAAGTTGTTTTGAAGCTTTTTGGTGGCGTGACGGGGATGGACACGTACAAGCGCAAAGGGGACTGAGTAATAATAATGTAATATTAAAATTTGTAAAATTCTTGTGACGGTGTGCGAGTGGACCGTGATTGGAAAATGTCTTTCAAATCGGCAATAATATCTTCGAGCGATTCCATCAAGGCGCAATATGTTCGTTTTACGATCACAGCATGATCGGGCTCGGTAGGGTCCATGCTGTCTACCTTTTTCAAAGACGTCCGCATTCTTGCTGATATTTCCTCTAGGAGATTTGATGCCTCTGTTTGCATGTCTTGGATCCCAATGTTTGCGACGACAGAACTTTGCTCGAGGTTCTCTCTTCTCAATCGCGAGTTTTCAGCTTTGAGGGTGCGAATTTGGTAATTGAGATCTTCTATTTGCACTAGGTATGCGCTAGCGGTACTGCGTTGTAGTGCAGACTCGTGGACAGCTTTTGGTGGACAAACGGCGTTGATAGCGGCGTTTTTGTGACGAGCAGATTTGGATCGGCGCATGACTTGCTCATAGGATTCAGAGTGCTTGGATTTTCGGTGAATCTCGCTGATGGCCCTTGCATGACGTGCCCTTTGCTCCTTCAAAAGTCTTCGATCACGTCGGTGCCACACTAGGTTGATATTTCGTAGCAGTTGATACAGGTCCCCCATCGAAGGCGCCTTGGAACGGGTAGAATGTTTTCTGCAAAAAATATTGGCGATCCGAATAGCTTCCATGGGGACCCAATTTTCGTGCTCGAGGGAAGGAATTGGCTTGTCTGTGTTTTTCAAAATTCCTCTATACGCGGTTTCAAGTGCTTGAAGCTCGCCTGGGTCGACTTTGCAGCGTTCATGGCAAGAGCTGCCTCTGCCATTGGTTTGGGACTGGTCGAGCGTAGATAAGGAGCATAGGTGAGACTCCCCGATGCCGCTATTGGTAGGCGCTAACCATGTCACCCCATCCAGTTTTCCAACATCTCTGCAATGATCTGCCAAAACTTTGCACTCAGATGACTGCCGCAGCAGCGCCAGAAGCCTTGCATTGTCGACTCGCAGATGCTCGAGACGGATCTCAAGATCTTTCGACTCGATACGTGCGGTAAGCCGCGATTCATTTAATAATTCTTGTTCTTGTTCCTTGATACGGTCTCGTGCTTGATCCAGTTCTACTTTATGGTGTTGCACTTGTTGGCGCAATTCCTCCCGAGAAATTTCCACTTCATCACGGCGAACGTTTGCAGCGTGCAACTCCCCGGTCAACAGCTTGACACGTTCCTCCAACCTTGACAGGTTTAACCGTAACGAATGGACGTCATCCTCCTGCTCTTGAGCATCACGAAGTGCTTCAGATACAAGCCTCGAACGTTCAGTGTCCATCGACTCGATTTTACTCTCTAGCATATTCACTATTGAATCCGATTTCCCGATATCTCGCCGCTGCCGCTCGTTGAGGTCTCTCGAAATGCGCAACTCATTCTTGAGGCTTTCATAGCTTCTAGACCATCGAGAGTTTTCCGCACGAGCTTTGTCTAAAAGTTCGGATGATCTCGCAAGCTTGACGCGTAAATTCGCTGCCTCTTTCGTAAGACTGTCATTTTCTGCCGCGTTTAGCCTAGAGAGTCGAGCTTCAACTTGCGATCGGCCACTTTGATCCTTAAGTCGGGCAATTTCAACTGTTTTCTGCTTAAGTTGTGCCTTCGCTTGCTGCCACAACTCATACACACGAGCGAGATCAGTTTCTTTTGGAAACACTGCACGTTTACGTGGTGAGTTGCCTCCTGAAAACGACGACCTCGGGGTGCAACTTTTCACATGTTGAAGAGCTGCTGATGTAGCTTTCGAAGACGACGTATATTCTTCAAAGATTTCTCCTACAGCATCGATTAGATCACCACTATTAGATGAGTTTCGACGGCTTTCACGAAATAAGCCTTTAGTTGAGATATTCAATGAAGACATAGTTTACAGTTTGGCCGTTACAAACTTTACATTTCCCCTATTTTGTATTCCCTCATTCTGAATGTTCTTTGTTACCGGCAGGGCCTTCAGTGACCCCCCGGGAGGTGTACAAGGTAACTAGTGAGTCAGATATCAGTGGCCCCCCGGGAGCGGTGATTATTTCCCCCCCGGGAGCGGTGATTATTTCCCCCCCGGGAGGTGTACAAGGTAGTGAGTCAACGTGATCTCCCAGGGGCCACTGCCGTAATGCGCACCGGCGGCTGGTGAATCCATATTCATCAACTTACAAAAACCCCTCTTGGTGCGATTCTCTTTATTCGTGTCGTGTCGCCACTTGGAGGGAGAAAGTACTGGTGGGCCGTACGTGTACTGTACGTACACTACGCGGTACGGTACCAGGTACAGTCACACGCACAAAGGATAGATACCCTGTAATTGAAAGAACTGCCTGCCTTTTTTTTTCATTTTGGTTTTCGTGGAGGCAGAGAGGAACCTCTGGTGGAGGCAAGGAAAGGATGAATGCGATTCGTGTCCGAAACTTCAAATGACGAAAACTTTTCTGAGAACTTAGCGGCGTGTTTTCTCGTATGATGACGTGCGAGAACTCAATTCAGCGTAGCTAAAACTTTGTGACTCACCTGTAGGTTCTGAGTCCGAGCCCAGTAAACTATAGATACCCTCCTTGTCCAGAGTGGAAAGATGTTCAAAAGTTCTAAACCCGAGCTAGTTCCGAGTATCACCTTGGTCAATCGGTCATTCAATCGGGGGGAACCCACCTGGGTTACTGTTTACAAGCGCAGTCCTGACGCGACGTTTCAGCCACGGGGCCAGTAAACATACCCCGTTGCTCAGAACGAACCCCATACATAGAACGAACCCCATACAAAAAAACAAAGATAAAGGATTCAGCTCAGTAGGAGGTCTTATAATATATGGTAGAAATTGGATACTTACTGAATCCCTCCTTTTTTTTTTCCGGAGCACAAAAAAAAAAAAGGAAAAACAGAAACCAAACAAACAAAACAAACCAAATCGAATAAAACACAAAAAGAACAGAAGGAAAAAAAAATGAGTGCACAACCTGTTCCTGAGACGGAGGTTGATGTAAAATCTGAAGTGGTCGAGGTGAATAATGATATGTCTCGTGATGCTGATGATTTGAAAGAAGAGGACGAGGCGTTGGAAATCGACGCCGAAGAGTTTTTGATTGGAGAAATGACGATTGCTGAAGCATTGGCCCACTTCAATACGAGCAAGAGCGGTCTTTCTCCTGAAGAGGCTGAAAAGCGTCTTGTGCAATATGGACCAAACGCTTTGCCTGAAGTGAAAGAAAACAAATGCAAAAAGTTTTTATCTTTTATGTGGAACCCACTATCCTGGGTTATGGAAGCAGCGGCCCTTGTTGCGCTTGTAGCGGACAATGGGCCAACACCTTGGTTGGAAGGCAACACAGTTGGCCTTCCAGAGAAATTGCCTCCTGATTATCCTGATTTTCTTGGTATTATCGCGCTTTTGATAGCCAACTCTGTAATTGGGTATTACGAAGAACAATCTGCAGGTGATGCTGTTGCTGCACTGATGGACCAACTAAGTCCTGAATGCAAAGTGAAGCGCAACGGTGAGTGGTTGACAATTCCTGCAAAAGAACTCGTACCTGGTGACATTGTTACGATCAAGCTAGGAGACATTATTCCTGCGGATCTAAAGCTATTGGACGGTGAGGATCTAAAGGTTGATCAATCCGGTTTGACCGGGGAGTCGCTCCCAGTAACGAAATCAGCAGGTGACGAGGTGTTCAGTGGATCTGTAGTAAAACGTGGGGAGATTGATGCAATTGTCCACGCCACCGGTGTAAACACATTTTTTGGTAAGGCTGCAAGTCTTGTGGCAGGTACTGAAGAGCACGGCCATCTGCAGCAGGTTTTGAAGCAGATTGGTAACTTTTGCCTTGCGTACATCTTGGTTTGGTTTGTGGTTCTCGTGATTGTGCTGCCTTCTGCTTACGGCTGGTACTACCGTGGCATTGTTTCCCAAATCTTGGTGATCTTGATCGGTGGTATTCCGATTGCTATGCCTACGGTGCTGTCTGTTACTCTTGCGCTCGGTGTGAACCAGCTCGCCAAGAAAGATGCCATCGTTACTCGTATTACCGCAATTGAGGAAATGGCTGGCATGGATATCCTTTGCTCTGACAAGACGGGTACACTTACTCTGAATCAGCTAACTGTAGATACACCAACGACTTGCGGTGATTTTTCTGCCAAGGACATCATTAAAGTGGGTGCGCTTTCCGCGAAACGGGAAGGTGATCCAGATGCTATTGATAAGTGCATCGCATCAGCTGCGGTTGAACAAGGCATCGACTTGACGGAGTACGAAGAGCAGAAATTCATTCCTTTCAACCCAACTGATAAGCGTACGGAAGCTACGCTCGTACACAAGGAAACTGGTGAAATGTTGCTTGCCTCGAAGGGTGCTCCACAGGTGATGATTGACTTGGCACACAACGCTGATGAAATCCGTGAGGAGCAAGAAGCCATCATTGACGACTTTGCACGTCGTTCCCTGCGCGCAATCGGTGTCGCATGCAAGAAGGGAGACGGCCCATGGGAATTTATGGGTTTGCTTCCATTGTTTGACCCTCCTCGCCACGATACCAAGAAAACCATCGAGGAAGCCCAACACCTGGGCGTTCACGTCAAGATGATTACTGGGGATCAGGTAGCTATCGGCAAAGAGACGGCTCTTCGTCTTGGAATGGGTGTCAACTTCCACAACGCAAAGATCGTACGCTCTACCCAAGTTGAAGGTGTGCCAATCGCAGATATTGTCGAGGAAGCTGACGGTTTTGGGGAAGTGTTCCCAGAAGACAAGTACGCCGTTGTTGAAATCTTGCGCAAAAGCAGAAAGGGTCCATACGGAGGTCCACACGTTGTCGGTATGACTGGTGATGGTGTCAACGATGCTCCTGCTCTCAAAGTCGCTGATGTCGGCATTGCTGTTTCTGACGCAACAGACGCTGCTCGTGCTGCATCCGATATGGTCTTGCTAACTCCAGGTTTGAATGTGATTATTGAAGCCATCATCGGAAGTCGCAAGGTGTTTCAGAGAATGAAAAATTACGCCATGTACGCTTGCGCTACTACGGTTCGTATCGTCACCACTTTCAGTCTCATGGCGTGCATCTGGCAATTCTCCTTCCCACCCATCATGGTTCTTATCATTGCATTCCTCAACGATGGTACAATCTTGACCATTAGTAAGGATCGTGCAAACCCATCCCCAACTCCTGATGCTTGGCGTTTGTCCGAAATCTTCACCATGGGATCTGTCATCGGTGCATGGTTGACTCTCTCCACATTGGTGTTTTTCACGGTCATGGTGCAGACTGAATGGTTCGAAAACATGGGCATTCCAGCAGAATTCCGTCTAGTAAAGGACGATTCCATCTGCACTTATGCCAAAAATAACAACAATGACCCTATTTTGAACGTATGGGCCAAGGACAACGATTGTCTTTCTGCAGCACAAATGACATACTTTGCCAATCAAGTAGGCAGTATGACCACCGCAGCAATCTATCTTCAGGTCTCGATCACTGGTCAATTGGTAATCTTTTCAACTCGCGCTCGCATGTTCTTCTTCCAGAGCAGGCCATCCAACTTTTTGCTCGCCGCCTTTGTATTTGCACAAATTGTAGCCACCTTGATTGCAGTTTACGCCGACTTTGGAAGCGTTGCATGGACAAAGCCTATGGGCTGGGGCTGGGCCGCAATTGTTTGGGTATGGTCGATCGTATGGTACGTATTCGTCGACTTTTTCAAGATTGCTGCGTCCACCATCTTTCATGGTAACCCATGGGATAACTACACCGAAAACAGCAACGTACTCAACATGAACATCAACGGCGGCCAAAGTAACATGAGCCGAAAATCAAACAAGAGATCAACCGTCCAAGAGCGCTCTCGCGCATCAGCTGCTCGAGTATCCCGCGCTCGTGTATCCCGCGCTCGTGCCGCAGCATCCAAGAAAATGAACTAAATGTAAAAGCTAGTTTAACTTTTTCGAGAACTGCTACAGTCTAAGACTCACGTCATGTGGAATCCTTCTGCATTGTCGATTGCAAGAAATAATTTCTCAGATAATTGCTGCTCCGTGGGAAATACGGGCAAAACGAGCTGATTGAAACAGGTATGAGAAGTAGGCAACGTCTCGGGGTCTTCGTCTGATTTCACAATTTCCAGCGTGATGTTGTCCAAGGGAACTTTGGTCGATCCCGTCACAAAGCCTAGGATCTCGGCCTTCCTTTCGGGCGTGGCTTCACGAAAAACTCGCCAAAAGAACTCGACAGGTTTGCTGCGATCGGAATACCCATTGGCATACTTTGCAGCGAGCCGCAATTCACGGACGGGAACCTCGCTAGATCCGTTTATGATAAGTTCAAGCTCTGCAACGGAGAACGGCGCAAGCAACTCAAGTGGGAACACAGTGGCAAACCCTTGAGCTAGAGCCAATAGGCACGCCTTTGGTGCCGTCGTAAGTTTCCAGGAGACAACCAGGTCCACGTATTGCAGTTTGTTCTCCTGTGTGACTTCAATGTCAGCCCCTCCAGGTTGGAGTTCGTGCTCTACACCTTGAGCGTCAACGATCGTAAACGACTCAAAAATCACCCCCGTTATGTCGTTTTCCAAAATCCAAGAAAGGCTTTGATGGAACACAGGGTCTACTTGCTGCATGTCGTGCATATTCGGCGGGACGTTGAGCAAAAATTTGTAAATATAGCTGCAAAATGGAGCATGTAACAGCCGCTTGTCATAGATTGCTTTTGCCATGATACGCCCGAAAAAGCTATACACACTTTTTTCAGAAACTGCGGGAAAACCATAATGGTGGCAATCACCCGCTTTCACCATGGCTTTTTGGAAAAACTCTTTGCTCAGTTCGAGGTACCACTCTGTCGTAATGCCCCCAGAATCGATACCGTCTTCGCCAATGAAATTCACGTTTAGTCTCCTACTAAGGTCGTCTACCGGGAGATGGTCCACTTGCTGCAACGAATCCTCGAGGATAGAGTCCCGATTTATATACAATCGTAGCGTCTCGATATTTTGTGCTGGTGGGAGGATGGAAAACAAGTTGTGCAATAGCTTGAATCGCTTTTTGCGAAACACAAGGTCCGGATCATCGAGGCGTGTCCCGCTAGGGTGTTGCCACTGTATTTTGCTGGTCTTTTTCTCAAAATAGTACACCAGCTCCGTCGTCGGGTCCCAAGCTTCTTGCCATCCTACAGGGAGTTGTAGGCGGCCCGTCGATGGCGGTGCAGTGCAAACGCTACACAGTTCCGATGGCTCGCTTTCCCCATGGCCCGCACGATTCCCGATTGCAGAGACGGTGAACTCGTACGTAGACTCGGGCTTGAGGCCTGATAGTTGCACGAACCGAAGTGGTCCTTGATATAGTACTTGGGCATTACTCACGGAGTCGACACACCGCCCGCGTACAATATACTCTTTGACTACAAGCATGTCATAGTCTGGTGTCTCCCATGTAACCTCCCCGGTGAGACTGTTGGACCAGTACTTATTGCCCCCCTCATCCTTCATTTCGGACCAACCATCCATACGCATATTCGTCGCACGGGCCTGTTTGAGTTTTTCGTGTGCGTCAAGTTGATTCCTCCAACAATCAATATTTATATCATCTGACGCCTGCTGCTGCTCCACGCCACAATCCACGTCCACCCCGAACCACGAACTAGCATTTTCAAAAGGGTACATAATGCGTATCGTGGAAAATGTATAACCGCCACCATATGTTTTTGCTGCAGGGAGCCTAAGATGGATTTCACTAGATGAAATTGTTCCGTGATGCACTGGAATGGTCGGTGCTGGTAACTTGTCCAGCGTAGGTGGAAGCGTCCATACCATGCTGCACGGCGAAGCAACGTGATTTGTATGATGCACGCCCTTGAACCAAGTTCCCGTTTCTGCTACGACCCTAAATACAAATGGCCAATCACCAGGTAATAATCCCTCTTCGATGCCCAACGCTTCAAAGTTGGCATTGTCCTCACTCAGCGCAGCCTCGAGCAACATCCGAGCATGGTCTATGCCTGCTGCTCCTGGTACACCTTGGGGTTCTAGCCCCACGCAAATCTCGTTGCTTGGTCCTTGATAAAGATCTACCCAGTCTAATTCTACAGATCCCCTTGAACTGTTCAATTTACGCTCGAGATCTGCAAACTTGGACTTTTGCAGCGCCGAGCCTATCACGGTATTTCGATTCAACTTGGCTCCACTCACCTTGTATTGAATAACTTTACCAAACAATTCTTCAGGAGGAGGCTCCCACGTGAAACGGATGGAATGGCACGTAATACGCGACATCTTTGGTCGCAGAGCTTCGCACACTCTGTCCAATGGGGTGATCTTTTCAGACACGTCGCTCCATTCTCCCCAACCAAGGTACCCGATTTTTGCGCGCACACGAAATAATAATGGGAAAAAATGATTCTTCATGGTTCCCATCAGCCCCCTAATAGTTACCTCTGCCCGAAGATCTGTCAACTTTACCACTGCATTCGTTATTGTACAGAATTCATTGTCACAAAAGAGTTCAACCCGTTCCAACAACGGGTCTTCTTTTTTAATAATTTCTGCTTCCACAGCTTGATTTCCTAATAATGCCCTAGCCGTCTTTTCATCAACGCCGTTTGAGTCTTGATCTTGCCCAGCGCTGCTCTCCATGGCTTCCTCCTCTTTCTTCACATCAATACTCCACGCTTCCAAATATTTTCCTTTACCCAGCCTTGGTTGGCACCACTGCAATTCGTATTGTGTCACGCGTTTCGCATCGTTCCAAGATGATACTTCCCATCGCACAACAATCATATCTGAAGTAGCATAACAAACATATGGTTTACCCGGGACCACCTGTTCACTTTGCGGGCAAGCTTCAACTTTTCGTTCTCGAACTTCGAATAATCTGCGCGATAAATTACCGCTTGTGCCGATTGGAATTTCTAAATAGTGGCATCGTCGTTGAGGCTCTATACTATGATTTCTCGTTTCCCCCTTGTGCTCTCTCTGCTTGCCCTCCCCCTCCCCCTCGTCTTCTTCCTCACTTGAGAGTACGTCGTCATCTTTATCATCTCCATCCAATGCTTTCTCATCGACCAATTTCTTCTTCCGCGAAACTTGCTTGAGCGCATTTTCCTTGCTATACATAGGCTGAGACTCAATTGCCGAAAATTTTGCATACTCTGCCTTCAACCTTTCAAAGGTTGACTGACCCGAGCCCATCACATCAAGGGGAACTTTAGAACTTGCATGTCTTGTCCTCCCGGAACTTGAACTTCGACCATAACGGATATTTAGGTTAGGTTTAGGCCTTAGTTTTCCCACACCCACGTTTACAAGAGCTTGCTCTGGCCAGTGCTCAGTCTGTCAGTGAAAATGTAACCTAATTCCGTGACCCCTTTCCCTGTCGGGGTGGACAAAACTGGCAGCAGCTTTTGGAAGGACACTAGAGAACACGGTATAGTTCGAGGCCGATTAATCAGAACCCAACCCAACTAGGTCATTTTCGCAAAAAAATTCAGAGAAAACTACAAAAGAGCAAAGAGCAAAAAAGAGCAAAAACAAAATCAAAACACAAATGAGGACAAAAGCAGCATCCATTTTGACTCTTTTCGCTCTACTAGCCACGATCACTCTCGGAGAGCTTGGAAAGAACCAAGCAACAAAACAACTACGTGGCGATCAAGGAACAGATAGGCTTGACACGCGTTCTCTTCTCCAACACGAACGCGGTTCCACTGGCACTCGTGTTCTTGGAAAAAAGAAAAAGAAGAAGAAGAAAAAGAAAAAGAAGAATTGGTTTGGCAACTTTTGGAAGAACGTTGGCAAAGATATAGGAAAGGTAGTCACGGCGGTAGGGGATGAAGTCGTCCACGTTGTTGAAAATCCAATGGGTGAACTTTGGAAAGTGTTAGGAGTCGTAAAGGGCAAAGACGGTGCAAAAAATATACTTCGATTTACCGTAGAGATGGCCCTAACAGTGGTGATAACAGTTGCCACCGATGGCTTTGGGGAAGTAGCCATACAAGCCATTGAAGAAGAGAGCCCCTTTTTCTTATTTGGCGAGGATGGTGAGTTTTACTTTGTATCAAGAACTAAATTTGAATCGGCGATTGAAGAGTCAATCGTTGAGTCAGGCATTAGTCGCGAAACGATTCAAACATTCACTCCAGAAGAAGTCGCAGAACTTGCAGATGGATACGGAATGTTTGGTGTCGATACAGGCACTACTGGAGGTGCGGCTCAAGAAAACACGTTAGCCGAAACTGCTGGAAACATAGATAAAATAGTACAAAACCGTGAATATCCACAGTCTTGGGAGGATAACATCCTTGAAGAACAAACGATAAAAGCAGCGAGTGGTAATGTAGACGGCAAGATGATCAATCTATTCGCTTTCGGTGATCTTGACGGCCTAGAAGCATCATTCTTTACAGACAAAGGGTTCACGCAACCGATCGATATGCCCTTTTATCCGTTTGATGGCGCAGAAGAATTAAACCCTCTGATCCGATTGGACGATGCAAGCAATTTACTTAATCGCTATCTCGAAGCACTTGCAAACGACATAGATTGCAACATTCAGCAAGACGATACAATTTTCGTACTATTGAACAAACGCGGCAACGTAGTCGGTTTCTTTGGTGACACGCAAGCGGCCGCCCGATTTTGTAACGCCGTGGGAACATCATTACAGACCGAATTGGCCATTCCAGCGACCAGTGAAAATGTTGGGAAAAAGTTTATATTCTCGTGGAGATATAATGGGGATCCTGATGCATTCCTTACTTAAAGCATTCTATTTTTTTCTTATTTACTGTTTGTTTAAATACGATTTATCGACGACCACGGCTAGGGGTTGCCCTGCCCTTAGGTGTGCTTTTCACAGGCGCCGCCACAGGTGCTCGCACAGGCGCTTTCTTGACGCCTGCTGGAGAACGAGCAACACCAGGGCCCC